>Ga0074199_1000061_pt1 | contig 256242 bp, 252 predicted proteins | sample EPASupsiteSAE347_FD_64528 | JGI IMG/M metagenome (GOLD analysis project Ga0074199, IMG submission 64528) | Bioremediated contaminated groundwater from EPA Superfund site, New Mexico - Sample SAE3-47 | ecosystem: Environmental > Aquatic > Deep subsurface > Groundwater > Contaminated ...
GTGCAGATTTTAATTTTTTAGGAAAATGGAAACAAATAGAGAACCCAGACACTATTAAGACGATTAAAGAGGTATCGAATGGTACATTTGCTGTCATTGGCTATGATAATGCGGCAACCTGGAAAACCCATGGGATAGGTATTATAACATCGAAAGGCTATCTCATCTGGTCTTACGTAAACGATGGAGATGGAGACGCCGGATTTGGAACTCTCAAGCCCATAAAAAATAATCAGTTTTCACAAGAGACCTATAATACTGATGGCTCTAAGCGTAGTAAGGTTACCTATATAAGGATCAGATAATGTGAGGGTTAGAAGGCAGTCCATGCATGGCCTTGCCAAGGGGTTGCGGACTCAAACCAACGCTGGGCTATCAAGTAACCTACAAGAGTCGGTAGTAGCACTCTTATTCTGAGGGAGCGATTTTACTCCTGAAAGTGATTCGGCTTTGATAAGCCAAGTACTATTTTGTTAAGCGCCAATCATACTGAACAAGGGTGAACAGATGATACGCTATTCAAAAGATGGGGGTAAATCTATGAAGCTGAAAGTAATAATCCTCTTCGTGATTTTTTTGATCCTTCCCAGCTTTTCCTGGGCGGATAGCAAGACTTTTCCACGGGACTATACATACCAGGCAGGAGAGGCGGACAGTAAAGTCACCAGCCGCTCCGTGGCCATGGAACAAGTCAAACGCTTGTTACTGGAAGAGATTGGAACCTACATCGAAAGCCATACGGAGGTCCAAAACTTTGAACTGACAAAGGATCAGATCACCGCCCTGACTGCCGGCATTGTAAAGTTGAAGATCGTGGATGAAAAATGGGACGGAGAGAAATACTGGCTGAAAGCAGAAATAGTCGTTGATCCCGATGATGTAACCAAAAAGATTGATGCCCTCCGCCAAGACCGAGATAAAGTTCAAGAACTGGAGGATGCTAAAAAACGCGTAGAAGAACTCCTCAAGGAAAACGAATTTTTACGTAAAAACGCCTCCAAAACAGACCAGGCGTCTGTTAAACGTTATCAGGAAAACGTCAAATCTCTGGAAACGGCGGAGATGATCAGGGAAGCCAACGTCTTCGTCAGCGCCGGCAATTTGCGCAAGGCCCTCGAAGTCATGAATGAGGCTGTAGGCATGGAGCCAAATAATTATAATGCCTATGGAATGCGTGGCTATGTTTATATGAAAATGGCCAAGAACAGCGAAGCCATCAAAGATCTCAATAAAGCCATCGAACTCAAGCCTGACCTGGCGCGGGCCTATTTTGAACGGGCCATAGTTTATTCCCGTATAAAAGAAAATGAAAAAGCCCTCCACGATTATTCCAAGGCCATCAAACTAAAGCCGAAAGTAGCTGTTGCCTATTTAAACCGTGGAAACTGCTATGTGAGTCTGCGGCAATACGAAGAGGCCCTATCAGACTACAATGAAGCCCTTGCTCTCAATCCAAAATACGTTTTGGCATACCTTAACCGAGGATTATATTATTTCAATATGAAAAAATATAATGCGGCGTTAGAGGATTACACTCAGGCGATCTTACTCAAGCCGGAAGATAAGATCGCCTACAATCAACGGGGCAGAATTTACGCGAGGCTTAATAGATTTCCTGAAGCACTTGATGATTACAACAAAGCCATACTTCTTGATCATGATTATGCCCTGGCATATGTCAACCGCGCATTTATCTACGACAAGACAGGCAGGCATGGGCAAGCTCAGGAAGATATGAAAAAGGCGGCAAACCTGGGGCATGAAGGCGCCAAGAAATACCTAAATACAAGAAAAACAAGTGCAAATATAGCCGATTGATCAAATATACATCAGCTTGTAGTGCCGCTCATAAAACCCGATAGGATGGCAACCAATGTTGCCTGTTGGTGAAAAACTGGCATGTTTGGAAGAACAGATTTACTTGACCATAAATATGATCGGATTCCGTATGATTTCTGCATCGTAAAGTAAGGTCTCATCAAATTCCTTTCAGCCACACCTTTTTCGAAGGTTTCAATCATATAATTCGGTCCCAATAAATACCGCTTGAATATATTCTTGAAATGGGTTATTAAAAAGATCTATAGTTTCAATATTATGGAGGAATTACAGCTATGATTGGAAAAAATGTTTTGACTGATTTCAGTTCCAAAGTCTGCGACCCGGTGATTGACCCGACGGCCTATGTTCATCCCCTGGCCGCCGTCATCGGCAATGTCATCCTGGGTAAGAATGTCATGGTGTCTCCCTTTGCCTCGGTCCGGGGCGACGAAGGGCAGCCCCTTTTTGTCGGCGACAGCGCCAATGTCCAGGACGGGGTCGTCATTCACGCCCTGGAAACGGAGATGAACGGCCAAGTCATTGAAAAAAACCTCATGGAAGTGGAAGGAAAGAAATATGCGGTTTATGTAGGCAGCCGGGTGTCTTTAGCCCATCAGGTCCAGATCCATGGACCCGCCGTGGTACTCGATGACACCTTCGTTGGCATGAAAACCCTGGTTTTTAAATCATTCGTTGGCAGGAACTGCGTCGTCGAACCCGGCTCCATCCTCATGGGCGTAACCGTTGCCGATGGCCGCTATGTCCCCGCGGGCTCCGTAATCAAGACCCAGGAACAGGCGGACAAGCTGCCAGTTGTCACCGAGGATTATCCCTTCCGGACCCTGAACAAGGGCGTTATCCATGTCAACACTAACCTGGCAAAGGGATACCTGGCGGCAAACAAATAATCTGTGAACTGCAAAAACTGACATATTTCCTCCCCCTTCAAGGGGGAGGTCAGGAGGGGGAAAAGTTATCCCGGTTCCAATGCAAAGATGATATCAAGGCGGCAAGGAAGAGGCGACGCAGGCGTATATGGAAATACGTCGAGGAGCCGATGACGAAGCCAACGAAGATAGTGCTTTGAATTGGAACCGGGATTACCGGCCGGTCGCCTTCTTTAGGACCTCAATCAGCTTAGGCGTCACATCGTAGAGGTCGCCGATGATTCCCAGGTCGGCAGCCTGGAAAATCGGGGCGTTTTCGTCCTTGTTGACGGCGCAGATCACCCGGGCGCCGCGAATGCCCGTGGCGTGCTGGATCTGCCCGGAGACGCCCAGGCCGAGGTACAGATCCGGCTTCACCTGGACCCCGGAAAGGCCGATGCAGAGGTCATCGGGCAGCCAGTGCAACTCTTCCGAGATCGGGCGGGTGCAGCCGATCTCCCCCCCGAGCAGACCGGCTAATTGACGGGCCATGTCAATATCCTCCTGTTTTTCCATGCCCCGCCCCACGCAAATCACTACTTTGGCTTCCGTGATGTCCTGAGAGCTCCGTTCTTTTATTTTCCTGGCAAGAATCCGGACGGGGGAGGACGGCGGCGCCGGCAGTATCCTTATTTCTCCGGACCGGCTTTGGTCCGCGGGGGACGGGGCAAAGGTACGGGGGGGAATTGTTGCCATTACCGGTCTGGTTGCGCAGCTGACCTGTTGAACAGCGGCGCCGCCATAGGCCAGGCGCTCCATGACTACAGTCCCGGTTTCACCACGAGAAAGGGCGATACAGTTGCTGCAGAGCCCGGTCTCGAGACGGGCGGCCAGATGGGCGGCAAAGTCCCTGCCCCGCACCGTCGCCGCCAGGAGGATCATGTCCGGATCGGCGTTTTTCGCCTCTGCGGCGATAACCGGTAACCAGGCATCCAGCGACATGTCTTCCGCGAGGGGACTCAACAGCACAACCTCATCGGCCCCGCCGGCGATATATATGCCGGCTTGCTCAGCCAGATCCGGGACAATCGCCGTAACTTTCACCCCTGCCGGTGCGGCCAGTTCCCTGCCGATCGTCAAGAGCTCCAGTACCAGATCCTTTCTTTCCGCGAAAATCCATACTCCCGCCATCTATGCCTCCTCCCGCCACATCGTATGTGACGCATTTTTAAAAAATAACCCATACCGCCGTAAGCGGCTGGGAATTATAATGGATTTATTGTTTTATTCATCGTCGCAAGCGACGGGGAATTCAACCCTAAGAGATTAAAACTATTCCTCCCCCTTCAAGGGGGAGGTTAGGAGGGGGATGGGGTATCGAGACTTTTTCGTGAGGTCGTCAACTCATGACGCCTCTTTTTTGCAGGGCTTCCACGAACCCGGCAATCCCCTCCGGCGTCGCCGCAAATATCTCGCCGTTCCGCACCATAAGTGTCGCCGTCATCCCCAACGTCTGGAGGCGGGCGGCGCCGACGGCGGGAAAATCTTCCTTCTTTATGACAACAACAGGCTTCTTCGACGCCATCAACGTATCCTTAACCCCCGGGATCCGGGGGGTGTTGATCTCCGGCAAGACCGTCACCACGACCGGCAGCGGGGCCTCCACTACCTCGACGCCTTCTTCAACCCGCCTCTCCGCCACAATTCGCCCGCCTTCTCCGATGGTAAGACTCTGAACATAGGAAATACAAGGTATCCCGAGATTTTCCGCCAGGCGGGGACCGACCTGCTGGGCATACTGGTCTGAGGAGCCTTCGCCGCAGATAATAAGATCGTAGGGGATGCGGGAGCGGATAATCTCCCCGAGGATGGCTGCCGTCTGGGAGGATTCAAGCTGGTTGAAAGTAGGATCGCCGGCAAAAAAGGCCTGATCCGCCCCCCGGGAAAGGGCGTCTTTCACTCCCTTGGCAGCTTCGGGGGCCCCCGCCGTCAGCACCGTGACGCTGCCGCCGTGGAGCCCCTTCAGGCGGGCCGCCTCCTCGATGGCATTGCGGTCGTATTCGCTGATCTTATAATCTACGGCGGAAAAATCCAGGGCGCCCGATGCGCCTTTCCGGATATAGGCTTCATCGACAACCCACTTGAAACAGGCAATAATATTGGGCATACCTCGCTCCTTCAAGTTTTGCATAAATGTGCATAAATGGGGACGGTTCTATTTATTTGTTGATCATCTTTAAAAAATAGAACCGTCCCTAATTTTAGAATCCCATCCCCACCCCGGCCCTCCCCTTGAAGGGGAGGGTGTTGTTTTCTTGTCAGTTCCCTTGAAGGCAGGGTGTTGTTGTCTTGTTAGCTCCCTTGGAGGGGAAATTACATGGTAAACTGAATCTCTGTAGCCATCCCCACCTGGATAAATATTTGTCTTCCTTTTACCGGAGGACGTTGCCGGAGATGACCATGCGCTGGGCTTCCGACGTGCCTTCGTAGATCTCGGTGATCTTGGCGTCCCGGAAGAGCCGCTCGACCTTGGCGCCCTTGCAGTAACCGTAGCCGCCGTGGATCTGGACGGCCTTGATGGTATGGCGCATCGCCGCTTCGGAGGCATAGAGCTTCGCCATGGCGGCCTCCTTGCTGAAGGCCTGTTTCTGGTCTTTCAACCAGGCGGCATGATAAGTCAGGAAACGGGCGGCGCTCAGCTCCGTCGCCATGTCGGCGATCATCCAGGAGATGGCCTGATTCTTCGAGATGGGATTACCGAACTGAATCCTTTCCTTGGAATAGCGGATGGACTCGTCCAGGGCCGCCTGAATAATGCCGATGGACTGGGCGGCAATCCCGACCCGGCCATGATCAAACCCCGCCATCGCCATCACGAGGCCGGCCCCTTCCTTGCCAAGCAGATTGGCCTTTGGGACCCGGCAGTCTTTGAATACCATCTCCGAGGTCTGGGAAGAGCGGAGCCCCATTTTCTTGAAATGCGTGCCTGCGGTCATTCCGGCTGTTCCTCTCGGAACGATGAAGCAGCTCATGCCCTTCCGTCCCGCCGCCTTGTCCGTCCAGGCAAATACCATATAGACGTCCCCGGTGGGTCCGTTGGAGGTAAAGGTCTTCGTGCCGTTGAGGACATAGGCGTCTCCGTCGAGAACGGCCGTCGTCGTGGCCGCCATAACATCGGTACCCGCCCCCGGTTCGGTAAGGACAAAGGCCCCCAATTTTTCGCCTTTGGCCATCGGCAGGAGGTACTGCTGTTTCTGTTCCTCCGTCCCGTTCAGGAGGACGAGCATGCAGGCGATCCCCACATGGATGGAGACGGTAAAACCTGTCGAGGCACAGGAGCGCGACAGTTCTTCGATGGCCAGGATATGGGTGAGATAATCGGAGCCGGCCCCGCCGTACTCGGTGGGGATGGGGATTCCCATCCAGTCCCCCTCGGCCAGCTTCTTGAACACCTCGGCGGGATGACGGCTGTTCTCGTCGATCTCCCCGGCAATGGGTTCCACATACTTGTCGGCGAATTCCCGCATGTTCTTGCGGATGAGTTCCTGTTCCTCGGTCAGCTTAAATTCCATAATCCCCCTCCTCATTCATATTTTCCAGGCCTGACATAAGCCTGATGTTCAATTTGACATGATGAAGCGATGGTAAGATACCAGTAACATTATGAGACCTGGTTTAAAATAATGGCTTCGCTGCGGCTCAACAATCTTTTTCGCAAAACGATAATTGGACCGCATCCTTGTAACAGCATGGCAATAAATTTTCAAGGATCAAGGCCGGCGACTTCGTAAAAAGTAATTTTCCCCCTCCCCTTCAAGAGGCGTCAGGGTGGACAATAAGAGCTTCATTACCATTTAGTCCCCTCCCCTTCAAGGGGAGGGTTAGGGTGGGGATGGGGTTAAATCTTCGTAATGACTGCATAAACCCCACCCTCACCCTAACTATCTCCCTGAGGGAGAGGGGATTTTCGGACGCTTCACGAAGTCGTCGAGGCTAATGATCCCCCTTCCCCCGCTCAGCCGAAGCGGAACTGGACGCCAACGCCGCCTTCCGGATAGGCCCATTCCAGGACATCGGCTCCACAGACGAGGCGGCAGGTCCCGCATTCGAGGCAGCCGTCGATGGTCAGGGACGTATCTCCCTGTTCATTGACGCTGTAGAGACCGGCCGGGCAGATCTTGGCCATCTTCCGCAGCCGGGAATCTTTTTCCTTGCCCGGCCTGATTTTTATATGGGCCGCGCCGCCGGTTTTGAAAACGTTGATTCCCAACTTGGCTTTCAGATCCATCGTTTCCGCCATATTTTTTGTCACTGGGGCAACCATTTTTTCGCTCATATCTTCGTCACCTCCCGGAAGTCTTTGAACATGGCCCACACTTCCCCTAAACCCAGGTATTTTCTAACCGTGGGATAGAGCCGGTCTTTGGGCCCTGCGGGAATGCTGTAAATATCCCGGAGGATATTCCCTTTCAACTCGGGGTAGTGACTGAAGAATCGTGGGTTGTTCAAGAAGGATGGCGTCGCCTGGAAGCTCTGAAAATCCTTCAGGACAAAACTTTCCTGGAGGAGGCGCCCGTATTCGGAAAGGGTTTCTGCATCATAGCTTCCCGCCTCCCTCGCCTTCAAGACAGTTTGGGCGGCATAGTAGCCCGAGGCCAGGGCGTATTCCATCCCCCGGACGGTGAAGCCCATATTCAGGGCAAAACCGGCGGCATCACCGGCGATAAGGATACCGTCGCCATGGAGGGGGTGGAGGGCCTTGAAGCCCCCTTCGGGGATGAGGTGGGCGGCGTATTCCACCGTCGCGCCGCCTCGGATCAGACAGGAAATCTCCGGACGCGCCTTGAAGGCCTCCATAAGCGCCGGCGCCTCCCGGTTGCCGCCGCCCTGCTCCATCATATCTTCGATGCCGATGACGATGCCGAGGCTGACGCTTTCCTTATTGGTATAAAGAAATCCGCCGCCGAACAGGCCTTGCGTGACCTCCCCGATAAACAGGCGGGCGGCCCCTTCATTGCCCTGCAATTGAAACCGGTCATTGATCTTTTCCCCAGCGAGGGCGATGACTTCTTTAATCCCCAGGGCGTAATTATGAGGCGTTGCGGGTGGATGCAACCCCGCCTGCTCCCCGAGCAGGGAAAGGACGCCGTCGCAGGCAATGACGACATCGGCCTGGAGCTCATCTCCCCCCGCCAGCACGCCGACGACTTTCCCCTTTTCCGTGATGACGTTTTCCACCCGGGTCTTGGGCAGAATCATGGCCCCTTTTGCTTCAGCCTGCTCGGCAAACCAGCGGTCAAACCGGGCGCGGAGAACGCTGTAACTCTGGTGCGGTTCCTGCCGCAGCTCATCTCCGGCATAATCAATGGCAACGGACCGCTCCTTCGCCATCAGGACAACCCCTTCATGGACAATGAACCGCTCCAAAGGGGCCTCCCGCCAGAGATCAGGAAACAAATCCCGCACCGGATTCACGTAGATGCGGCCGCCGGTGACATTTTTCGCGCCCGGGTAGTCTCCCCGCTCCAGGACGAGAACTTCGAGGTCCCGCCCCGCCAGGGTATAGGCAGCCCCCAAACCAGCGAGACCAGCCCCGACGATAATGACGTCAAATTTCTCCATGAGTTCCGCTCCCAGTATGATAATGAAAAGTCTCTGTTGCCGCGGATGCTTGATTTGACTAACTTGTCTGCAAATAAAAATCAATACGTATTTGACTCATGATGGGACGTGAACTAATTGTCCTTACATCGCCTTCCGGTCCATTACCCTACCGTCTGACTTTTCCTTGCCACGGTTCACCCGGGATCAGGGGCGCCAATTGTTTGAGCGCGAATTCGGCCGCCCGAGGGGGATCAAAACTACCGTCGTCAATCACGAGTAGTCCGATATCGATGATGAATATGGGATCGCCCAGTTTCTCAGACAGATTCTGCTCGAACTCCGCACGAGACACCTTATGTCCTTCCTGCTCCATATAACGCAGAAAACAGCCGATCACCCGCTCCGGCTGGGTGTGGATAGTCGTAAACGCTGCCCACAGGTCAAATAGATCCCGTCCCTTTTTGCGCTGGTATAGCGCCCGCATCTTTGTGCCAAGTAACTCGTCAAGGTGATAGGTCAGGATGGATGCACTTCCGGAAAACCACCGTGAATCGACCGTAAAGATGCGTTTTTCAAATCCCAGAACCGTAAAATGTTCGCGGGTATTGATCTCCACCTTGAGCTTAAACGGCACACCTTCTTCGGAAACTACCCGGTAGGTCAGCGTCACCCGTCCTTCGGAGCGTTTCCGCTTCGGATTCCCCAACCAGGGATTGAGCTGCTCTTGCAGGGCGTCCATGAGAGGGCCGATCGGTCCCGGATGGACCTGAACCAGGTCAATGTCCTCGGAATAACGAATCGGTGGCAGATGGAATTTGAAAAGCGCCGTTCCTCCCCGGAAGGCAAGGTTTTCCGCAAGATCGGGATGGCTGTAGATCTCCACAAGGGCACGGCAGATGATCAGATCCTGTTCCACCTGACCATCATGGGACCAGGGGGCAGTCTGCCTCCATTCGGAGATGAAGTCATGGGGGATCAAACGTCCACCTCCACAGGGGCATTTACCATGATATTCCACGGTTTCAACCGGCTGATCCCCTCAAAAGGCTGCGATGGCGCAAGAGGGGTCGGAGTCGGTTTCTTCTCAGCGATATATTTCGCCAATTCCCCGGTTTTCCTCTGCGCGCCCACCAGATCGAGCAAATAACCAAGCCTTTGCGCCCATGCGATGGGTGAAAGCCCCGCCAGATTAACCAATTTCTTCCCATCAAAATTTTCGGCAAGCTCCGCGAGAGTGGTGGCCACATTGTCCAGCCCCACCGCATGGCGGGGATATCCGACCAAGTCAAAGGCGGTTGCCTCCGGGGTGGAAATCTTCAGATATCCCCGCGGGGTCTTGAAATCCGAGGTGGGAATGAGCGCCATATTGTTTCTGGCCACAAACATCACCCGGACCTTGCCGCAGTTGATTTCGGGTTTGTTCCCGGCCACCACGACCTGAAATACTTGGGGACGCTGGTGCGCCGCGCCGTGATATTCGGCGGCGCTGAGCAGACCGGCGTAGTACTTCTCTCCCAGATGCTCCATCAGTGACGGGATAAAATGACCGGCTGGCAGGCACCCCGCATTTCGGAATTCAGGTGGGACAACGACATAGAAACCCTTGTAGGGCATGGCAAGTTCACCTTTTTGCCGCAGGCGGCGGAGTGCTGCCCTGGTGGCCACCGCAGTGGCCCCCAAAGCGCCGATTGCCTCCGCAGCGCTGAAGCAGTATCGGCCCCTTGCGACCAGATCCGATATGAATTTCAGTGCGGTCACGGGTGCTCCTTTTAAATGAATTACTTAGGCAAAGTAACATATTTCGTTACTTTCATCAAGTGATTAATGCTAAATTGCCCTACGGTTCGACGCGCTTGATGTTTGCGATGCGGGAGACGTGTTGCTTATCGAATGAATAGATATCGGAAATATTTAGCTTTTCCGCGAGAGCGACAATGTGGCCGTCCACAAAATCTACATTTTGATCCTGATAGATCTCCAACGCCCTGCCCACAACGGCGCCGTTGATAACCTCCAGCCCCGGTGTCGCCAGAATTGCTCGAATCATGGGTGTAATGGCCGCCGGTTTCAGGTCGTAGGAGGATTCCAGCACCCAGATCAGTTCCGCCATAACAAGATCGGAGGTAATCAGCTTGATCTCACCGCCGGATGCATCATTAAGAAGCGCCTCGACCCGGTCGGCCTTTTCGGGATCATCGTCGGTGAAGTAGCGAACGAAAAGATTTGTGTTTACAAAGCAGGTTTTCATTCACTTTCCCCTTGGACCGTCTCCGCGACAGCGGCCTTGGCCCGCACCCGCTCCTCAGAAAACGGCACTGCTGAACCGGCGGCTTTGACAGCGCCACGGAATGATTTCAGGGTCTTAACGGGCTGCAATACGATCCGATCGCCCTCCCGGATAAAGGATACCCGGTCATTAGTCTGGATGTTCATCATGTCCCGCATTGCTTTGGGGATGGTGACCTGTCCTTTGGAGGTAACCGTAGATAACATATTTCCAACCTCAATAAAATATTCTTACCAATTATTATATGTAAGAATATGCGGATTGTCAACCCTCTTTTCCTACATAAAGTCTTGGATTCCCAATGTCGTGATCCTGGAACCGGAGGATTTCAAAAAGGACATGTTGAAAGATGTGAAGGAGTGGGTGAAGCGACAAGAAAGGGGAGAGTAAAGTTAACCCTCCAAAGTCACGAGGAACTAAGTTCCTCTGAAGTCACAGGAGGATTTTCCCCCTTTTCTCGATGTTCTGTGTAAAGCGGGTGGAAGGTGTCAGGGGGACAATATCGAGGGGAACATTCAATTCAACTTCGATCTTCGCCGCCAGTTCATACAGTTTCCAACCGGGAACACCATCGCAGGCGAGATCAATGTCACGAGCTGTCTGAGGAGATTCCACGGAGCTCCCGAAAAGAATCAGACGTGTGGCGCCATAGACCTTTGCAAGCCGGATAATTCTATCAATTTTTGCTCCATCCACGTGAGCCATCTGCGTTACCTCAAATTAGTTCCAAAATCATATGTCCTTGTTTTTCATTATACAGCAACACCTTGAGAAAAAGAAACAAAGAATTATCAGGGGGAAGCTCATTGTTATCGCCGTGTTTGGTCAGCAATATTTGATAAAAAAGGCCGCCCCGAAATCTCCGGGACGGCCTTTCTAACCATACAGAACTTAATTAATTTTGACCTATTTTTATTTCGTCGGGGGTTTGAGCATCCAGACGATACCGATGGAGGCCAGGCACATGACGCCGGAGATCATGAACGACGTGACATAATTGCCGGCGGCAAACTGCTTGACGATCATGGCGCCTTTATCCATGGCTTCATAAGGGATTTTGGCCACGATGGTCATGAGCTTCGGAGCCAGCCAGGGGCCGATAAGGCCGCCGGCGCCGTAAGCTGCGAACATAAGACCGTAATTGGCCCCGACGTTTTTGGTGCCGAAGTAGTCCGCCGTCACGGCCGGATAGAGACCCAGGAAACCGCCGAAGCAGAAACCAACGGAGCAGACGCCGACGAGGAACAGGGTGTAGGAGGTAAATGTATTAAGGAGAAGCATGATCACGCCGGCATAGGCAAAGATGATGATCAGGGACATTTTACGACCGATAACATCCGAAATCTGTCCCCAGACGAGGCGTCCCGCGGCATTCAGGATGGCCACGATCATGACGGCCAGCGCCCCCTGATCGGCAACGGTCTTGAAGGCGTCCTTGGAGACGGTGGGCATGGTCTTCGCGAGCTCCAGCATGGAGGGTGATTGCCACATGTTAGTGATATTCATGATGATCATAAGCCCTGCCATACAGCCGGCGAAATAGGTGATCCAGAGGAAGTAGAACTGAGGTGTCTTGAGCATCTCCATCGTTGTGAAGTCGCCTCCGCTCACTTTCCCCGCTCCGGGGGCCGGCGCCGCCGGTGGATTCCAGCCTTCCGGCTTGTATCCTGCCGGCGGGACGATCATAAGCTGGGCGCCGAGGACAACGGCCACGAGGAAGATGATACCCAGATACATGAAAGTAGACATAATGCCGGAAGAGGCGATAAAGGCCTTGGCGATGGGGGTGAAGACCAGGGCGCCGGCGCCGAATCCGGCCACGGCAAGACCGGTGATCATCCCGCGTTTATCGGGGAACCATTTCACGCACGTGGCAATGGGGCACACATAAGCGGCGCCGATCCCCAGACCGCCGATAACGCTGAAGGCGATGGTGAACATCATCAGATCCGTCGCGAAGGATGCAATGATAAGGCCAACGCCCAGCATGGCGCCGCCGACTGAGGCGACGAGGCGCGGGCCTATTTTATCCTGGATCTTGCCCGCAAAAATGACACCGATGGCGAAAAAGGCCAAAATGAGCTGTGACGGAAGGGCGAGGTCCGTAGCGCTCCACGTGGGGAACTTGGCGCTCAAGCTGGGTTTGAAGACGCTATATATATACACAGCGCCAAGACTTACCTGGATCAGCATCGCGCCGACCACTACCAACCATCTGTTAAACGTTTTTTCACCTGCCATCTAAAAATTCCTCCTTTTTATAATAATGTCGCGCTCTTTACCATATACATCAGGTAAAGTCTAACGTATTTTTTCATATTCTTCCGGGGTATTGACGTTAAGGAAGATCCGGCTGTCCGGGTCGAATCGACCGATGGCATCCGATCCGATAACCTTTAATTTCATGCCTTTGTAGAAGCCGGTAACCTTGAGTTTGTCCTGCATGAGCAGCCGCTGGATGGTTCCCATACAGCTTTTTGAATATACGGCGTGGAGGGGCTGGAAACCATCGGCGGTTTCGGGGACAACGATGTCGGCGCCCCGGGATTGCTCCAGGAGATGATGAATAAATTCGCCATTCAGGAAGGGCATGTCGCAGGCGGCGAAAAATACCGGATCGGATGCGGCATAAAAGAGCCCCGTATAGATCCCCATCAGTGGTCCTTTGTCCCTGACAAGATCGGTAACGAGGGTGACGTCGATATCATAATACAGATGGGGCTCGTTGGTCACGAGGATGATTTCAGCGAAGATATCTCTGTAAATCCGAACCGTACGGTCGATAAGCCTTTCCCCGTCCACGGCGAGGAAGGCCTTGTTGGTTCCCATCCGCGTGTTTTTGCCGCCTGTCAGGATAATCCCCGTTTTCATTTTTGTTGCTTTAGCATAAATTCTCCCATCATCAAAGGATGATACACATGAAAAATTTAATTTATTTCCACCCCCTTCAAGGGGGTGGTTAGGAGGGGGATGGGGTAAGAGCTTGCAACATCTAAATAAAACCCATCCCCACCCCTTCCCTCCCCTTGAAGGAGAGGATATTTCCCGACTTTTTACGATGTCGTCAAGGATTCAGGGGAATTGCAATTCTACTTGATAAAAACGCGGACAAAGGGTAGTAAACAGGCCGGTAGTATCGAAAATTCGCGACCATACCGGAATGACAATAGTGAGCGGTACCGGTAACCGGACGACACGGAGGAAAGAGATGTACTGGGAAAAAGATATTGAGACCATGAACCGGGAAAGTATGACTGTCCTGCAGTTGGAACGTCTGCAAAAAACACTCGGGCAGGCGGCCCATTCTTTCTATTACGGCAAACTGTTCAAGGAAATCGGCCTGAAAACGGAAGATGTCCGTTCCCTCGCCGACCTCGACAAAATCCCCCCGACGACAAAGGACGATCTCCGGGAACACTGGCCATACGGATTTCTGGCCACACCCCGGGACGAGCTGGTGCGGATGCATTCCTCGTCGGGAACAACGGGCCGGGCGACGGTCATCTTCCATACCCAAAGCGATATCGACGCCTGGACCAACCTCCTGGCCCGCTGCATGTATATGACGGGCCTGCGCAAGAGCGATGTTTTTCAGAACATGATGACCTATGGCCTCTTCACCGGGGGGCTGGGTTTCCACTATGGAGCGGAAAAAATCGGGGCCCTGATCATTCCCGCCGGGGCCGGCAACAGCAAGCGGCAGATCCAGCTCCTTAAGGACTTCGAGACAACGGCCATCCATATCATCCCCAGTTACGCCCTCCATCTCTCCACGGTTTTCGAAGAACTCCACATGGATCCGAAGGACACCCATATCCGCATCGCCTATATCGGCGCGGAGCCCCATTCAGAAAAGATGCGTCAGAAAATTGAGGATATTTACGGGTTCAAGGCCTACAATTCTTATGGACTCTCAGAGATGAACGGTCCCGGCGTGGCCTTTGAGTGTCCCTGCCAGAACGGTCTCCACATCTGGGAGGACAACTTCATCGTGGAGATTATTGACCCGGTCACCCTGCAACCGGTACCGGACGGCGAGGAGGGCGAACTCGTCCTGACGACCCTCGTCCGGGAAGGGATGCCCATTATCCGTTACCGCACGAAGGATCTTACCCGCATCATACCGGGGGCATGTGATTGCGGCCGCACCCACCGCCGGATTGAGCGCATCAAAGGACGAACGGACGACATGCTGATTCTCAAGGGGGTCAACATCTTTCCCATCCAGATCGAAAAGAAACTCATGGAAATTCAAGGCGTCGGGAAGAATTTCCTCATCATCCTGGACCGGGAAGGCTACAACGATCACATGACGATCAAGGTCGAAGTGGAGAGACAGTTCTTTGACGGAGACCTGAAGCATCTCGAACAGTTAAGACGTAAAATCGTTGAGGGGCTCAAGAGCGACATCCTCATCACTCCCAAGGTTGACCTGGTGGAACCGGAAAGCCTGCCTCAGTCGGAAGGAAAGGCTAAAAGGGTCATCGACAACCGCAAAGATTGACGGCGGCGCAAAAAGTCCATATGCTTTGTTGCACTTTCGCCTTCGTCACTGCGACGTACGAAAAAGTACGCCTCATTCCTCAGGCTGAGCGCGCCTCGCCTCTGGATCTTTTTACGCCGCCGTCTAATATATTGTATTGCAAACTTTTTCAATTTCGGAAAGATTAAGTCCACGGAGGGAAATAATTTATGATTGCAAGTCAGCTTTCTATTTTTTCGGAAAACAAGCCCGGCAAACTCGCTACCGTGACCGGCATCCTGGCTAAAGAAAAGGTCAATATCAGGGCGACGACCATTTCCACCTCCGATACCTTCGGGGTCATCAACCTCATTGTCGACGACCCGGAACGGGCCCAGGCCGCTCTGACCAAGACCGGAATGCTTGTAAAAATCAGGAAGGTCCTGGCCGTCCTGCTGGATGACCAGCCGGGGGGACTCGACAAGCTGGCCCAACTGCTGGCGAAGGAAAGCATCAACGTCAACAACGCCTATGGCTTTGTCCTGGAGAACCGCGTCAGCGCCGTGTTTGTTGTGGATGTGGATCAGCCGGAAAAGGCCGAGCAGGTCATCGAGAAGAAGGGGTTCAAGACCCTCGACGCGGATGCCTTGTCGGCGGTGGAGCCTTTCCACTACATGAAGTATTGATGTAGGTTAAATAATTTGTCATCATGCAATCTTACCCCATCCCCACCCTGCCCCTCCCCTTGAAGGGGAGGGAACTATAGACAGCGTCGAAATTATTTGCGCATGATTATCGCGTCACCAATATGAAGTAATCTTCAACATGCGCAAATATTAATGTCGTTATGTATAAATGGTAACGAAGCTCTTAATTGCCCACCCCAGCCCTTGAAGGGGAGGGGAAAAATTACTTTTTGCGAATCTGTCAAATATTGAAAAAGGAAGCTGAATATGACAAGAAAACAAGCCGGAGAATACAAAACGAAGCACCCCGCAGATCTCCAGGCATCAGAGGCGATCGTTAAGGCGATCAAAGGAAAAATCAAGGATAACGCATTGAGCTGCACCCACGCGGAAGCAATCGCCCGGGCTACCTCCACCACCCTGGCAGAAGTGGGAACAAACCTCGATCTCCTGGAAATTCGCATCGGCAAATGCCAGTTGGGTCTCTTCGGCTATAACCCCGTGAGCAAGGCCGTTAAACCGGCGACTGCCGTCTCTCCGGAGCTGACAGCAGCCATTCGCGGCGCCCTCAGCAATGGACGGCTCCCCTGCGCAGCGGCCTGGACCATCGCCGCAGCCCTCGGCATCCCCCGGATGGCCGTGGCCGGGGCCTGCGAAGCCATGGAAATCAAAATCAAACCCTGCCAGCTTGGGGCTTTTTAGTTCTTATAAACCCCATCCCCACCCCAGCCCTCCCCTTGAAGGGGAGGGAGTCACAGGGCAGTAGGCGTTGCTGTATCCCGTCCCTTTTGAGGGGGGAGCCTTGGGACCTTTTGCGAATCCGAAATTTCTATCCGTTCTGCTCGTCGTAACGGGCCAGGACAAACAGCATATCCGCCAGGCGATTCAAATACTGGTGAATATTGGTATTATTGACAAGTCCGTCGTTCTTCAGCCGGGCGGCGTTTCTTTCCGCCCGCCGGATTATCGTCCGGCCCACATCGATCTGGGCGGACAAGACCGTCTCTCCGGGATAGATGAATTCGTTTTTTAGCTTGACGTTTTTCTGGAGATCATCGATGAGGTCTTCGATGCGTTGGACATCCCCGGCGCCGATACGGATGCTGAGCTTGGGGATATCTTCGGACAGACTGGAGAGTTCCGCTCCCATGGTCAGCAGATCTTTCTGAACACTGAGGATAATGTCCTTGATCCGCTGATCTCTTGCCATGGCCCTGGCCACCCCGAGGGCGGAACTGGCCTCATCCAGGACGCCGTAAGTATCCGGCCTGGGATCGAATTTTGGAACCCGCTGACCTCCGAGAAGACTTGTCTCTCCCCCGTCCCCCTTTTTCGAAAACTTCATGCCTGTCTCCTTTCTATGTAGCTTTTCACAATCTGGACAATGGATTCGGCGTTCCGGCGGGCGCGCCGGATGATTTTCTCCATTGTCAGCTCCTTGTCTTCCAGTCCATGGGCGTAATTGTCCACCGAACATAATGACCCATAGGCCATATCGAGTTCACGGGCGACAATGGCCTCGCTGGCCATGGTCATCCCCACCAGATCGGCCGCCTGCGCCATAACCATGATTTCCGCTTTCGTTTCAAAGCGCGGTCCGGTAGTCTGCCAGTAAGTGCCGCCGTCCACGACGTCGATGACGCATCCCCGGGCGGCTTCCATCCACCTTTCCCGGACCTCCCTGCTGAGCGTCGGGGTGATGTGCACCGGCTTTGAGGAAAAAACCGTGGGGCCGGGAGTGAGCATAATGAAATCATCTGGAACCACGAGGGTGCCCGGTTTGAGTTTCAACTTCAGGGAACCGGTGGAATTGATCCCGATGACCTCCCGGACGCCCAGGCTTTTCAGGGCCAGCATGTTGGCGGGGTGATTGATAAGATGAGGCATGATGTGCCGCTTCGGATCCCGGCCATGGCGGGGAAGAAAAACGATATCCGCCGTAACCAGCACCTGGGCCTTGCCGAACTCCGTTTCTATCCATTTTTCTTCGGGATCGAGGAGGACCCCCTTTTCCTGCAGGGCAATGGTCCCCGAAATTATCCCCAATCGTTCCACAGCCACCTCCCCCAAATAGGATCGAGAAGCGCCATGGTCTATAGCAGATTCATTCCCAAGAGTCAAAACTCACTATCACCATTTTTGACAACCTCGAAATAAAATTCGATTTGACATATCTGCCAATGTGTCATAACTTAGCGACCGAAAAAGAAAGTGACAAAAGGAGGTCTGGTTATGGGAGAGGGAGCCATGATTCATGTCTCGGATGGAAACTTCGAGGAGGAGGTGCTGAAAGCGGATAAACCGGCCGTTGTCGATTTCTGGGCCCCCTGGTGCGGGCCCTGCCGTGCCCTCGGCCCCATGGTCGAAGAGCTGGCGGAAACCTACAAGGGCCGCATCAAAGTCACCAAGCTCAATATTGACGACTCCCCGCTAACGGCGGAAAAATTCGGGGTTCGCAGTATTCCGACCCTCATGCTGTTCAAGGACGGAAAGCTGCTGGACACCCTGATCGGACTCGTCCCCAAGGATAAACTGGCAGATTTCGCGAAGAAAGGACTATGATCAAGACCTTGACTATCCGCAGAAGCTTCATCATCACCTTCTTACTTGTCTTTGTCATGACCATGTCCGGATGCGCCTGGTGGAAGGACCTCTGGTCGTCGCGCAAGCAGATGGCCAAGGGTACGCCGGAGGCCATGTACAATGCAGGCGTAGCGGCTTACCAGGATGGCCGCTACAAGCGGGCCGTTGAATATTTTGTCCGTGTCAAGGAGGAAAACCCCCTCCATCCCCTGGCGCTCCAGGCCGAACTCGGCATCGGTGATTCCCATTTCTCCGAGGAGGAATACGCGGAGGCCGAGCTGGCTTATACGGATTTTGTGAGCCTCCATCCAACCAACGAAAACGTCCCCTATGCCATGTATCAGCTCGGCATGTGCCACTATAAACAGACGACCAGCATCGACCGGGACCAAACGGAAACCGTTAAGGCGGCCCGGGAATTCGAGCGTCTCATGGCCCGCTACCCGAGCAGTAAATTCGCCTTTCTGGCCGAGCAGAAACTAAGGGAATGCAGGCAGAATCTGGCCGAGCAGGAATTTTATATCGGCGAGTTCTACTTCAAGCAGGGCAGATATCAGGCCGCCCTGAAGCGTTTTCAGACCGTTGCCAAAAACTATCCCAACCTGGGACTTGACTATAAGGTTAAAACGTACCTCGACGAGACCGAGAAGCGTCTAGCCAAGGACAAGGAGAAAAAGGCCAAGTTCGAGAAAAAGGTCCAGGCAGCTGCCAAGATCACAAGCCCGAAGATCGAGTCCGGAGCCGCCCGTCAACCCCAGGGTCAATAAGCGAGGGCTTTGCATAGCCGCGGAAAAATGGTTCGCAAGCAGCGAATCAAATGTTTTTCGCCGGTTCGTGATTGAATTTAACATCCAGTAATCAATCACAATTACAGGCAAACAAACCAGAAGCGAAAAAGATTTTTGAGCTGCGGCGAAGCCGTTTTTCAAAGGTCAATAAGCGTCCCTGTTCCCCTGGATATCTTCCCCCGTCACCGGACGGCGGAAGACCCAGTAGACCCAGAGCTGATAGGCAATCACCATGGGCACAAAAAGCAGGGCAACCACCGTCATGATCTTCAGGGTATAGGGACTTGAAGAGGCGTTGTAGATCGTCAGGCTGTAGCGGGGATCGATGCTGGACGGCAGCAACTGGGGGTATAAGCCCATCACCCCCGTCATGTTAACCGTGAAAATAGTAATGCAGGAAGCAACAAAAGCCCACTGGTACTGATTTTTCATGGCCAAAACACCAATTCCCATGAGCGAGGCTACTGCGAGGGCGGGAATTGCCAACCATTCGACATTCCTGAGATAATTGGCGTACATATCGGTTGCGAAGGCCGTGTTCACAAAAAACAGCGCCGCAATAAGAACCAGCGCCACCCAGGCCTTGACGGCAAAACGCTCCGCCCGCCGGCCCAGATCATCCCCGGTTCTGATAGCCAGATAAAGGGCGCCATGGCAGACAAACATGGCCATAAACAGTAAACCGGTCATGAGGCTGTAGGGGTTGAGCAGCCCCGGCAGGGATCCGTAATAACCGAGGTTGTCCATGGGCAGGCCCTGAAACATGTTGCCGAAGGCCACTCCGAACAGCAATGACGGGACAAGACTTCCGAAGAAGATAGCCAGATCCCAACCATGACGCCAGGCATCGGTCGCGCCTTTGGCCCGGAATTCAAAGGCTACCCCCCGGAAGATCAGGGCAAAGAGGATAATGAGCAAAGGCGTATAGAGGTAACTGAAGATCAGGGCATAAGCCACGGGAAAGGCGGCAAAGGTGGCGCCCCCGGCCGTCACGAGCCACACCTCGTTGCCGTCCCAGACGGGACCGATGCTGTTGATCATCATCCGTTTCTCCTGGTCATTCCTGCTCAGAAAGGGATAGAGGATGCCGATTCCCAGGTCGAAGCCGTCGGTCATAAAATAAACGGCCCATAACACTCCCCAGAGGACAAACCATATCGTCTGATAATCAAGCATGTTACACCTCCGGCCCTTTCTTTGCGTATTTTGCCAGCAGGTACATATCTACCAGCCCCAGGAAGGTATACAAGAGGGTAAACCCGACCAGAGAAACAGTCACCTGGGTTACGGATACGCTTCGGGAAACGGCCTCCGAGGTCTTCAGGACCCCATAGACAATCCAGGGCTGCCGCCCCACCTCCGCCACCATCCAGCCCAACTCTCCCGCCAGATAGGGGAGGGGAATGGTAAAGAGCATTATTTTGAGAAAGAGGGGATACTGCTCCAACCGATCCTTCCAGGACAGGAAAAGGGCAAGGGAACTCAAAAGGATGAACAGCCCGCCCAGGCCCACCATGAGCCGGAAGCCCAGGAAGGTTTCAAAGACCGGGGGCCGCTGATCCCTGGGAAAGTCCTTGAGACCCTTCACCTCGGCATTGAAATCCTTGTAGGCCAGAAAGCTTACCATTTTGGGGATGCCGAACAACTCCAAGGCGTTGCGCTCATTTTTCGGATCGGGGATAAGGAGCAGGTAGAAGGGAACGCCCCGCTGGGTCTCCCAGACCGACTCCATGGCGGCCAGCTTCGCCGGCTGGGCCTTGCCGACCTCGGCGCCGTGAAAGTCGCCCACCAGAACGATGAGCAGGGAGCTTACCAGACCAAAAATCGCCGCCATCCGGAATGATTTCTTGAAAAACGTCAGATGGCTCTTCCGGAGGATATGCCAGGCCGCAATGCCCATGACGAAAAAGGCCGCTACTACGTATCCCGCCAGGATGGTATGGAAAAACTTCAGCCAGCCGTAACCGTTGGTCAGAAATGCCATGAAATCGACAAGTTCCGCCCGGTTGTTCCGGAGGACATAACCGACGGGATGCTGCATCCAGCCATTGGCGAGCAGGATCCAGAGGGCCGACATATTGGTCGCAAAGGCGACAATCCAGATACTCAGGGCGTGAACCCGGGGGGACACCTTTTTCCAGCCGAAGATCCATAACCCCAGGAAGGTAGATTCGAGAAAGAAGGCCACCATCGCCTCGACCGCCAAAGGAACGCCGAAGATGTCGCCGACATATTTGGAATATTCCGCCCAGTTCATCCCGAACTGGAACTCCAGAGTCAGCCCCGTCACCACCCCGAGAGCAAAATTGATGAGAAAGAGTTTCCCCCAGAACCGGGTCATCCGCAGGTAAAGCTCGTCCCCTGTTGCCACATAGCGGCTCTCCATGTACGCCACCAGGATGGACAGGCCGAGAGTCAGGGGAACAAAGAGAAAGTGAAACATGGCCGTCAAGGCGAACTGCAACCGGCTCAGCGCCAGAACATCCATAAAAACCTCCTCAGATCACTTGGAATAAAATTACGGCAAAATCATCCTGATGTCAAGCTGATGTCTTGGCCTGGGCGAGCATACTCCTGGCCTGGAGATCCCTCAGAATTCTCATCCGCTACCTGCATGATCCGATAAGAATGGCCCCGGCCAATCTGGCGATGATCAAGGTCCACATGTAATCACTCGTAATTGTTTGTATAACAACGAGAAGCGAAAAAGATTTTTGAGCTGCGGCGAAACCATTTTTCAAAGGTCTCCACTTTAATCAGGTATACTTTCCCCATCAGGGTCCGCCTCCCGAAAAAAGCAGTGGCATTTTCAAGGGAGATTTATTAAGGAGGGGCACAAAGACTGTAAGGAGTAATTTTAATTATGACCAAAGCATCAAAACCTGCGTCGTTTCGCGGGGCCTCCCGCTATGTCCTCGATGATGAATTGGCAAAAATCGTCAATGTTTCCATGGCCCTGGAGATGCCTCTCCTCCTGAAGGGAGAACCGGGCACAGGTAAGACCATGCTGGCCCATGCCATCACGGAAAGCATGAATATGCCGCTGATCACCTTGAATGTAAAATCGAGCATGAAACTCGTCGAGGCCCTCTATCAGTACGACACCCTGACCCGGCTCAATGACAGCCGTTTCGGCGATTCCAAGCGAAATGTCAGCGATATCGAGGCCTACATCCGCATGGGTAAGATCGGTCAGGCCTTTGTCTCCGATGTCCGGACCGTCCTTTTGATCGACGAAATCGACAAGGCCGATACGGACTTTCAAGACGACATGCTCGACGTCCTCGATCAGATGCAATTCGACATCATCGAAATCGACAAGACCGTCACGGCCAGACACCGTCCGGTGATCATCATCACCTCAAACGCGAAAAAGGACCTCTCCGATCCCTTTCTGGGACGGTGCAACTTCCACCACATCGCCTTCCCCGATCCGGACATGATGCGCCTGATCATCAACGTCCATTTTCCCAACATCGATGAGGAACTTGTGGGCGCCTCCGTCAGCGCCTTCTACCGCCTCCGGGAACTGCGGGGGATCGAGAAGAAACCGGCGACTCGGGAGCTCATCAACTGGCTCCGGGCCCTCAAGAGCGACCCCGATTTCCAGCCCAAGGTCCTGCAGCAGGGCAAGGTTCCCTACCTCGGCATCCTTTTCAAGAAAAGCGCCGATTTATTCCAGGCGGCGCAGCAGTTGGGCAGGAACGCCTTTTAATGTTGACGGCTTCGTAAAAAGGCTCAAAGCTCCCTCCCCCTTGAAGGGGGAGGTGGAAAAACACTTTTTACGAGTTAATCAACAATTAGGGAGAGCTAATTTTTAAGGACCAAAAATGTTCATCGATTTTTTCTATACCCTCCGGGACCGGGGAATTCCGGTCACCCCCACCTCGTTTCTGAGGCTCCACAAGGCCCTCAGCCTGGGCCTGGTCCAGTCCATGGAAGACTTCTACACGGCGGCCCGGGCCATCCTGGTTAAAAGTGAGAGGTATTTCGACAGCTACGATCAGATTTTTGCCCATCATTTCAAGGGGGTGGAGCTTCATGACCCGACGGCCGTCGAATTGACGGAAATCGCCCGGGCCATGCTCGACGAATGGCTGAAAAATCCGGGGGACATAGCCCGGGCCCTGGGGTTGGATGAGGCGGAGTTGCAGAAGATGACGCCGGAGGAGTTGATCCAGTATTTTCTCGACCGCCTGAAGGACCAAAAGGAGGCCCATCACGGGGGGAACAGATGGATCGGGACGAGGGGTACATCGCCGGTCGGCCATTCGGGCCATCATCCCGGAGGGATGCGCGTGGGCGGGCAGTCCCGGAACAAATCGGCCATCAAGGTAGCCCTGGAGCGGCGTTACCGTGATTATTCCCAGGAGGGACCCCTCACGGAGTTTCAGATGGGGGAAGCCATGAAGAGACTCCGGCGAATGACGCCCACCGGTCCCAAAGACATTGTCAATATCGATAAAACCATTTATCAGACCATGCGCAACGCCGGGGAAATCGAGATCGTCTTCGACCGCCGCCTGAAGGACCGCATGAAGATTGTCCTGCTGATCGACAACGGCGGCTGGTCCATGGAACCCTATGTGGGGATCGTCCAGACCCTGTTCCATTACGCCCGGTCCCAGTTCAAGGACCTCAAGATCTATTTTTTCCACAACACGATCTACAGCCGCGTCTGGGCGGACCCCCAGCGGTATCACAAGCCCGAGCTCCTGGAAGAGTTCCTCAGAAAAGACCCGGAAACGAGGCTGATCATGGTCGGGGACGCCAGCATGGCCCCCTATGAACTCATGCATATCAACGGGGCCATTTATGTCGATCAGCAACCGACCGGGGCCAGCATCGACCGGATGAAATTCCTCGCCCGGACCTTCCGCCACGCCGTCTGGCTAAATCCCGTCCCCCAGGAAGAATGGGAGATGACCTGGACCATCGGCATCGTCCGGCAGGTCTTCCCCATGTTCGAGCTGACCCTGGACGGCCTGGAAAAGGCCATCCTCCATCTCATGGCCAGGCACTGACCACCGGCCGTCCCACACACCCGTCGCCATGGCGATACAAAAACAATTAATTCTTTATTTGATCTTAAACTGGCCTTTTTCCCTGTTGACGCCTAACGAAAAAGAACTTATGATCTCACAATGATTGAAACATTCACGGAAAACACCGCCCAGTATCTCCAAGGCTCCGCCTTACTGGCGTATATTGCCGTGTATCTCGGCGGGGTGTTGGTAAGCTTCACCCCCTGCACCTATCCCGTCGCACCCATTACCGTGGCCTTTATCGGCGCCCGCAGCAGCGGCTCGAAGATGAAGGGATTTGTTCTCTCCTTAATTTACGTCTTGGGAATGGCCCTGACCTATACCGCCATCGGCGCGGCAGCAGCCCTGACGGGAAAACTCTTCGGCCAGATGCAGAGCAACCCCTGGGTATACTTTTTCATAGCAAATATGTGCATAATCATGGGGTTGTCCATGCTGGATGTCTTCAGCCTGCCGGTCAGGACCCCCGATTTTATTGCCCGGCTTCAGCCCCGGAAACAAACGAAAGGGGCCATCGGGGCATTCTTTGTCGGCGCCGCGTCGGGTCTGGTCATGGGACCCTGTACAGCGCCGGTGCTGGCCGTCCTCCTCAGTTTCGCCGCTACCAGGGAGAGCATCCCCTATGCCATGAGCCTCCTGTTTGTCTTCGCCTTCGGCATGGGGACCCTGCTCATCATCCTCGGAACCTCAGCGGGGCTCCTGGCAAATCTCCCCCGGTCCGGGATGTGGATGACCAGGGTGAGCCATATTTCCGGCTGGATCATGATCGGGGTGGGGGAATATCTGCTGATTCAGGCGGGGATGCTCTGGGGATAACAAATTAGTTCCCTCCCTTTCAAGGGGAGGGTAAGGGTGGGGATGGGGGTACAGTCTTGTTATGACACCACAGAACCAACCCTCAATCTAACCCTGCAGGGAGAGGGAATTTTGGGAGTTTTTATGCTGAAACGTCACTTGCAAACTTATTGGGTTACAGCGATCTTCGTAATATCTCTTATCGTCCCCTCCGTGTGTTTCGCTCAGGAGCGGGCGCCGAGATTCAGCATCCGGGATATCAACGGCCGTATCTTCAGTATGAATGACTATGGGAAGAAAACCATCCTCCTCATCTTCAGCACTACCTGGTGCCCGACCTGCCGGACGGAGATCCCCCATTTCAAACAGATCCATCAAACATACAGCAACCGGGGACTGGAGATGGTCAACATCGATATCCAGGAATCCCGGGACAAGGTCGCCCGCTTCGCCGCCAAATATCAATTGCCCTATCGGATTCTGTTGGACGAAAAAGGAGATGTTGCTTCGTCCTACGGGATTTTAGGCGTTCCCGCCATGATCCTCATCAAGGACGGCGTGGTGGTTACCAGGAACTATCGCCAGGTTGATGGAGCGCTGGAGAGAATCTTCAGGAAATGATGAGGGGTGCAGACAATCACTATTCCTCTTAAAGATTTCAATAAAAAGGATATTCCCTCGAAGTCAAAAGGGAAGCAGCCCCGATGCCTTCGTCAGTTAACTGGATATATATGAAAAAAACAGTCCTTATTCTGTTTATGTTTGTAATCGCTGGAATTACCACCGGCGCATATCATCTGGTCAATCGGGATTGGGTCCTCTACCGGCAGGGGGAGAGGCAGTTTGCTGCGGGGAACATCCCCGCGGCCATCGCCGCCTATGAGCAGGTCCGCCCGGGAAAAATAGGCGTCGAGGACCGTCTGGCAGCCGCTTATCTTGCCGGCGGGGATGTAACCAGGGCCATGCCGGTTCTGGAAACAATCCGTCGCCGGGAACCGGGAAACATGACCATCACGACTTCCCTGGCCGATGCCTATGTCCGGTCAGGCCGCTTTGCTCAAGCCGCTTCCCTCTATCGGGAAATCCTCAAGAAAAATCCGGAGGATCGCCGGACGCGAATCGAACTGGCCAGGGTTCTTGCCTGGGAGGGGCAATATAATGAGTCGATCGGAGAATACAGGAAAACGCTGAAAACAACCGGGGAGGGTCCATGAGATCTTTTCACTGCCGATGCCGGCGCGTCATCATTTGTCTTTTTGTTGGGATATTTTTTCCGGCACTGCTGGTTTCCGCCGTTGTAACGACCATCGGGGCGCAGGAAAAGCAGAGCCCGGCCCTCAGGCCGAAAGTGGCGCCTCCGGAAATCAGGATTGCCGATACCCGCGAGACCATCCCCGACTGGGTGGCGCGCTGGGAACTGGCCCGGGTACTAAGCTATACAAAGCGCTATGGTGAATCAATCCGGGAATATGAAAGGCTCCTGCAGGAAAAACCGGAGCTGAGCGAGGCGCGGGTGGAATGGGCGACAGTCCTTTTCTGGAACGGGAAACCATCGGAAGCGCTGAAACAGTTGGAGCAGGTTCCCCCGGGAAAGATACCGGAAAAGGCGCGCATCCTCATGGCTGATCTCTATGCCCGGCAAAAGAAATACGACCGGGCCGAATCTCTTTACCGGGATTATCTGAAATCCCGCCCCGACGATCTCCGGGTCCGCCTGCGCCTGGCGGAGGTTCTGAGCTGGGAAAAGAGGTATGAACCGTCCGTTCGGGAGTATGAGGAGATCCTCAAGGCAAGACCGGGGGATAACCAGGTCCGGAGAAAATACGGCCTTGTTCTCATGTGGATGGGCCGGTTCGATGATGCCGCCCGGGAGTTGAAAAAGACCTTGCCCTGAGCGGCGCGCCCATAGCCCAGTGCACGCTGAATAGTTATGAAACTTGGGAACGGCATGAGAAACTCTATACAAACAAACGGAATGGTGATCATCTGTTGCCTGCTCCTGAGCTGGGGCGGGCCGGCGGCGCTTCATGCCCGGGATAGCATCAGCGCGCTGCCGGTGGCCTCCTCCGCCATTATCATTGCTTCCCGGGCGGCTGTCCCTGACCGGACGCAACCGGTTCCTTCCTCCCCTGGCAACGGTCCGGTGGCAGGCTCACCGCTTCGCTCCGACGGCGGGAAGGGGGAAATGGTCTCCGGTAAAGAGATGATCAAGGAGGGGCAGGTCTCCGGTGAGGCGACCATTGTGGATAAAGATTCCCGGATATCGGATTTTGACGCCCGTCTGGCCCTGGCCCAGTCCCTGGCTTACAGCAATCGTCTCGATGAATCCCTGCGTGAATATTCGCTGCTGCTGGCGGCAAATCCCGGCGACACAGCCGTCCGCCGCGGGCGGGCCGAGATTCTGGTGCGTCTTCAGCGCTGGGAGGAGGCATTAGAGGACTTCCAAAAGGTTCTGGCCGGCATGGATAAGGTTTCCGGGGATTTGTTCATCGAAGTGGGAGATGTCTATCTTTATGCCGGCAACCTCCCGGAAGCCGCCCGGATGTACCGCCAGGCGCTGCTCATGGAGACCGCCTCTCGGAAGGCCCAGAAAAAACTCGGCCTCGTCCTGAGCTGGCTGGGGCAGGACGACGAGGCGATGGTTTATCTGGCGAATCTTTACGCCCTAACGCCGGAGGACGAGGAAGTCGGCATCGAACTGGCCCGGATCTATGTCCGGAAAGGAAAGGCCATCCAGGCCCGCGATGTTCTTCATGGTCTTTTGAAGCGTTACCCCCGCAAGCCGGAGATCATGATCGCCCTGGCGGACACGGAGGCCGCCCTGGGTCATGCCGCTGCCTGCCGTGGGATTTATCAGGAACTCTTGAAAGTAAGCGGCGACAAGAAGGATCTCCTCCTGCGGTACGCCGGGCAAATGCTGCTCTGGGGAGATTTCTACGGGGCGGAAAATATCTATAAGCAGTTCTTGAAGGATAGTCCAACCGATACGGGCCTCTGGCTCAACCTGGCCGGAATCTACGCCGCCTCCCAGCGGTATGAAGAAGGGGAGGGGATTTATCGTCGCCTCCTCCGGCAGGATCAGGGCATGACGAAGGCTTTGGCAGGGCTGGCGGAGCTGAAACTGCTGGAAAAGGATTTTGCTGAAGCCCTGGTCCAGGCGGACCGCCTGCTGGCTGTGAAGGCGGATGATCACCGGGGAAGGCTCCTCAAGGGCGACGCCCTGGCGGGTTTGAAGCGCTACCAGGAGGCTGTGGCTGTCTATGAAACGGCGGACGGCGATAATCCGTCCCGGCAGGTTGAAGGCCTCCTCCGGGCCGGGAAGCTATACCTTAATCAGGGTAAAGACGAAAAGGCCCAGGCCGACTTCGCCCGGGCCGGAAAAATTTCACCGCAAAGCCCGGCCGTCAGGTTCTATCTGGCCGGCCGCAAACAGCTTCAGGAAGAGGCATTTATCAACGAGCTGATTAAAAAGTCGCAGGATAATCCAGAGATTCTTTATGCTTGGGGAGGGTTGTATGCCGCCGGAGGGCTCCCGGATCAGGCGCTCATCCTTTATCAGGCGGCCCTGGCGGCGGACCCCGCCTCGTTCCCGGCGCGGACGGCGCTGGCGGAGATCCTCGGGGCCAAGATGCAGTACCAGGCATCCCTCGCTCAATACCAGGTGTTGCTGACCGATTTTCCGGAGTCAGCCAAGCTCCTGATCGGCCGGGCCCGGGTCCTGAGCTGGGCGAAGCGGTACCAGGAATCTATTGATCTTTACAGGGAAATCGGCAAACTCAATCCCGCCGATCCGGTACCCGTCCGGGAAATGGCCCGGGTCGACTTCTGGGACAAGCGCTTTAACGAGGCCATGCAGGCCTATGACGCCCTCCTGACACCGCCCGTGGACAGCCGGATGCAAGCGGCCCTGTCTGCCTTGCCTCCGGGCATCGATAACGGACTACTCAGCCAATCGGTGCAGGAGCTCAAGAAGAAGGCGGATGGCGGCTCCCTCTATGAAGGATACGAAGAGCTGACGAAGGCGGCGGCAAACGCCGCCCCCAAAGGAGACGGAAGCGAAAAGAACCGGGAATGGGAGGCGGTGGCAGGATTGCTCGTGGACAACCTCCCCCGGTATCGCATCCAGAAGGGGGCGGAGCTGGAAAAACGGGCCAAGGCCCTGGCCTGGAATAAACGTTTTACCCGTTCCCTCGGGGCGTATGAATCCCTCCTGAGCTTCAGCCCCGGCAACGAGGAGGCCTGGTTCGATTACGCCCAGGCCCAGTGCACACTGGGTCTATGTGATCAGGAGGGTAAAACATATCAGGAACTCCTCCGGATCGACCCTTTCCACGGCCTGGCCCGGGAGGCCCTGGAAATGCAGGAGATCCGCAGTCACCCCGCCCTGCAGGCGAGCCACTGGTACTGGAAGGAGGAGGGCTGGGGAGACCTGGCAAGGATTACGAGAAACAAAACGGACCTGAACCTGGATGTACCTTTTTTATGCAGGTACAATCTCCGCCTGACCGGCCATCACTGGGAAGAGAAGCCCGACTATACGGGAACCTCCTACGGGGCCGACGGGTTTTCCCTGGCCGCAAACGGTGTGATCAACCCCTACCTCCAGGGAGATGTCCGCTGGACCCACAAGGTCTATCGGGACGCCTCTTTTCAGACCCGGGAGACGGGGCAGGCGCAATTGTCTTTCAATTTGCAGGATGCGGCCCGGATCGGCGTCGGCTATGAACGGACCGATGAACTGTATAACTATTTCGGCATCCGCCAGGGGACCCAGGCCGACCAGGGATGGATTTCCGCCATGTCGAACCTGACCCGGAAACTCGAGGTCAACGGCCAACTGCGCTATCTGCGCTATAATGACGACAACGACGCGAAACGGGCCACGGTCAGCGGCGCCTACGCCATAACGGATCATCCCCGCCTCTTCAAGGTCATCCTCTCCGGCGAATACCGGGACACGGGCAAGGTCAATCAGTATATATACAACAATTCCGGTCAGTTGACCGATATCATCCATCCCTATTGGGCCCCTCAGAATTATTATGGGACGGCCCTGACCCTGGAGTGGCGGCATGATCTGTCGAAAAATTTTTACTGCGGCTCGGAGTTGCACTTCTATGATCTCCGGGTGACCGTCGGGGCGGATACGATCGGCAACCCCTCCGTGGAGGCCGCCGGGGAGTGGCATTATGAATTCTGGAAGCACTGGCTGGCAGGTGTCACGGGCATGATCCATCAGTCCAGCCAGTGGAAGGCCCAGAGTCTGTGGGGGACGCTGAAGTATCGATTTTAATATGACTCAGAAGGGGATGGGCAATATGAGATTCACTACCCTGTAGCTCCCTCCCCTTCAAGGGGAGGGCCGGGGTGGGGATGGGGTTTGCATGGACATAAAAGAACCATCGAAAAAGAAATATAGCGGGAAGATCATCGCCGGGACAATCCTGCCTTTTCTGGCCATTTTCCTTGCGGTCTGTTACCTCATCGTCCGGACGGTGATCATCATCCTGTCCGATTATGCCTGGTACGAGATCGTTGTTGCCTGGGCGCTCCTTTTCGCCGAAATCTTTATCCTTGTCCACGGGATCGGATATTTTCTTGAAATCATTCACGTCCTCACCCACAGGCATTCCCTGACGGCAACAGAGGCGCCTCCTTCCCTGTTAGAGACCTATCCTCCCGTGGCCATTATTGTCTCTTCCTTCAAGGAGCCCCTGGACGTAATCGAGAACACCCTGATTAGTTTCTATAATCTCGTTTATCCCCGCAAGCATATCTATTTTCTTGACGATACCCGTTATGATCTGCCCGGCGACGACCGGCTCGCCATGACTAAATACCGGCAGGATATCGATGATCTCTGTAAGCGGATCGGCATCGATCTGTTCCGGAGGCGCTGGCGGGGAGCAAAGGCGGGAATGATCAACGATTTTCTGGACTTTATCGCCGACAGGCCAAAAGAAGGTTTTGAATTCCACGGCTTCAGCGGTCGCGAGCGCCGGGAGAAGGAAAAGTATATTATCGTCTTTGATGCGGACCAGAATCCCTTGCCCCTGTTTGCCGAGCCGCTGGTGGCCAAAATGGAGGGGGAACCACGCCTGGCCTTTATTCAAACACCTCAATATTACTCCAATTTTGAGGAAAATCGGATCGCCCGGGCCTCCGGCCTCCAGCAGGCCGTTTTCTACGAATACATCTGTGAGGGAAAGAGCATCGAAGATGCCATGTTCTGCTGCGGCACCAATGTCATCTTTCGCCGGGAGTCCCTCGAAGATGTCGGCGGCTTTGATGAGTCTTCGGTTACGGAAGATTTCGCCACCTCCCTGAAATTCCACATGAACGGCTGGCGCTCCGCCTATCATCGGGACGTCCTGGCCTTCGGCATGGGACCGGAAGACCTGGGGGGGTTTTTCAAGCAGCAGTTTCGCTGGGCCCTGGGGACGGTGGGGCTGCTGCGCCAGGTTGTGAAGCGCTTTTTCATGGAGCCCCGAAAGCTGGCCCCGGTGAAATGGTGGGAGTATTTTCTTTCCAGCACCCATTATTTCATCGGCCTGGTCTTCTTAATCCTTGCCATGTGCCCCATCCTCTACCTCTTTGCCAGTGTGCCGACCTATTTTGCCCGGCCGGAGATCTACCTGGTCTTTTTTGTGCCATATATCATCATCACCGTCTTCACCTTTTTCTGGACTCTCCGGCAGCGACAGTACCGGGCGCGGGATCTGGTTATGGGGCAATTGCTGATGGCCGTGACCTTTCCCGTCTATATCAAGGCGTCGATTCAAGGCCTCCTGGGAGTCCGGGGAAAGTTTGTGGTAACGCCCAAGGGAAGCAGCCAGGCCCTGCCCCTGACCGACATCTGGCCTCAACTTACCTTGCTGGTCCTGAGTTTCGCTGCGATCATCTGGGGCATCAACCGTTTGATCTATGAACGGGAACCGGTGATGGCGATTATCGTAAATATAATCTGGTGCCTGTACCATTTCGCCATCCTGTCGTCGGTTTTCTATTTCAATGAACCAGCGGAAAAGACATCATGAAAAGATCGGTCCTCCCTCTGCTGATGATTCTTGCGGTTTGGGGGTGTCCTTCCCTGCCCATTGAGGCGCAGGAACCGACCAAGTCGCCGGCATGGGGTTTTGCCCTGGACGGCTATCCCATTACCGCCGGGCAGCTCCAAAAAGTGCAAAACGAAACGGGCCTGTCTGCCCGGATCGTGGTGTTTTTCCTCCAGTGGCCGCCACCGGGCGGCAAAGATCATGTCTTCCCAAAAGAATCCCTGGACGCAATCCGGAAGCGGGGAGCTATCCCCTGTCTGACCTGGGAGCCCATGTATTATCGTCATGGCAAAGAAACCATGATTCCCCATGAGGATATTCTGAGCGGGCGCTATGATGCCTATATACTTAATTTTGCAAGAGAAGCAAGATCATGGGGGAACCCGTTCATGATGCGTTTTGCCCACGAGATGAACATTTCCCGCTACCACTGGGGAACGGAAAAGGAAGGTTACGGGCCGCAAAGCCCGGAAATTTATAAAAAGATGTTCCGTCATGTCGCCGCCATATTCAAAAAGGAAAAGGCGGACAATGTCTTTTGGGCCTTCTGCCCCAATTCCGAATCCCTTCCCCATCCATTCCGGGACAAAGGGGCGGAATGGAACACCCTGTCTGCTTACTACCCCGGCGATGAATGGGTCGATATCATGGGGAGCGACGGTTACAACTGGGGGACGAGCCAGAAAAAGGCCCATCATGGATGGGACAGCAACTGGCGGTCCTTCCGGGAGATATTCGGGGCCGCGTATCAGGAATTGCGGACAATGGGAGCCGGCATTCCCTTCATCATCTTTGAGACGGCGAGCGTGACCGCAGGGGGCGACCGGCAAAAGTGGATAGCTGAAATGCTGGAAACGGCAAAAGCATGGAATATTGCCGGCGTCTGCTGGTTTCAGGTTCACAAGGAAAACGACTGGCGGATCAACAGCGACGGCAACCGGGACTACATTTCATTGATTCATCGGGCGGCGGCGCCCTCGATTACGCCATCCCCACCCTGGCCCTCCCCTTGAAGGCCTGGGAATATATTGATCAATGTATTCATCTGTTTAGCGGAATAAGACGGCCCGGCCAGAGGGGAAACTGTTATTTAAGGGGTGGAAAGAGCCGGGAAGTCAGCAGATTCATTTTTGACAGCCGGAAAGTCAGGGCTGTAAAAAGACACCCCCATCCATATTTCATGCTGCGTGTGAAATTGATGGAAGAGGCCTCTTCAAAATACTTGGTCGGGCAACTGACCTCGGCGATGGTGTAGCCGCACCAGATGATCTGGGCGAGCATCTGGTTGTCAAAAACGAAATCATCGGAATTCTCATGGAGGGGAATTTTTTCCAGCAACGTCCGGGAGAAGGCCCGGTAACCGGTATGATATTCCGATAGTTTCGCCCCGATCAGGATGTTTTCCGTAAGGGTGAGAAAGCGGTTGGCGATATATTTCCAGGGCGGCATCCCGCCTTTCAGGGCGTAACCGCCAAGAATCCGCGACCCCAGTACACAGTGGTAAAGTCCGTTTCCAATCATCGAGGCCATGGCTGGAATCAGTTTGGGGGTATACTGGTAATCGGGATGAACCATGATGATGATGTCTCCCCCTTCTTCCAGGGCCAGGCGGTAACAGGTTTTCTGGTTTGCCCCATAGCCGCGGTTCTTTTCATGGACATGGATCTGGGCCGCGGGAAGGCGAGCGGCGACCTTCACTGTTTCATCCCGGCTGGCGTCGTCCACGAGGATAACCATGTCCACAATGCCCTGTTCCATTACCTCTTCATAAGTCTTGACGATGGTTTTGGCGGCATTGTAGGCCGGCATGACAACGATGATTTTCTTGTCGTTGAGCATAAGCTTCTTTCATATAAGAGTGCGGTAAATGTGACTTTTTGTTGATTATACCGGCGTGGCCCTTGCGTGTCAATGCGAAACAGGAGCCCTTGCCGCCAGGTATCCCCACACGAAGGCGTTGGGAACGATGGTCTGATGAACGGTGAATTCAGACATGAGGGGGTACCAGAAGACATCCCAGTAACTTTCCATAACCGGCCAGGTTTTCACGGCGGGATAGCAAAACTTCCCGGCCGTTTGATGATCAGGAGCCTCGGCTCGGGACCAATCCACGTCTACGGGACCGAGAACGGTCAGACCTGGCGGCGGGAGCTGTCCGGTGAAGCGGGAATCGACATGGAGGGCGTGGCGGGGGCTTTTGTGCCCGACGCCGGTCGTATAGCAAATATTCGGGGGGTTGGCCCCTGCCCCCGTCTGTGCGGCCAGGAGGATCGCCTTCAGAAAACTTTCCTTTCCGGTCAGGATATGGGACTGAATCAGATACAGGGCGTCGGGGGTGGTAAATGCCCCGGCCCGGACGGGCCGCCAGGGGTCCTTCGACCATTTGAATCCGGTCTTCTCCTGGGCGGCAATGCGCTGGGAAGCGGCCTGAAGAATGGCCTCCCGGCATCTTTGCTGGAGCTGCCTGTTCACATTCGGGCTTTTGATGCGGCAGTAGACCCAGGCCGCCTCCCCCTGATCGTGCTTTTCATGACGGAACAAAGGCTCACCCCTTTTATTGAAGACTGTCGTGGAAAGGAATATTTCCTGCCATTTGTCCTCCCCGGTCAGACATAATAATTCTGCCGCCGCCAGATTCCGGGCGTCGCGAACCTGATGAGGGAGAGGCCTTTTGCTGCCGCCCTTGAGCTTAAGATCGTTTTCCGCCCACTCCATGGCCAAGAGAGCGCTCTTTTTATATCCCTGTGCCAAGGCCGGATCGCCCTTACGGAACCAGTGGGCGACCCGGGCCGCCGCACCGGCATACAGATAGGAGGACCACAGATCCGGGGCGTAGGCCATGACGGACTGCGATGTCCGCCAGCTCGTTTCTCCGAAGCGGGGGTGTCCCGATGATTCGATCCCCCCCCGGATGCCGCCCTCCTTTGTCTGGAGACGGCGGAAAAAATCCACCCCCCAGAGGGCCTCATTGACAATATCGGGAAGGGCATCCCGGGATTCGGGAATATTGAAATTTATCCGGGAGAAATAATCGGGGAAGATTTCAGCGAGATCCAGAAATCGTCTTGCCCCTTCCAGATGCTGGATGCGCCTGTCCCAGTCCCCGGCGTCGCAGTAACCTCCCCAGGCCTGGGGAACCAGCTCCGGGGTTCTCCCGGCGATAAGCTTCGAAAAATTGTCCTCTCCTTCCAGAAAGCCGTTAGGCGTCTCCATGAGGGTGGTTCGGGAGGCGTAAACCTTGACGCCGTCCTCGGGATGGAAATTGCGGGGTCGGCGAAAATTCGTATAGGGCGGTCCCAGGGCAATACCGCTGCGCTGGTGGTAAAGGCCCCGGGCGGAGACAAAAAAGGCCTTTTCCCAGACGCTCTTCCCGATTTCAAAAGGATATGAGCAGCCCGTTCCTTCCACATAGATCCGGTAGAGCCCTTCCTGTTTTACATTGCTGAAATCCATCCAGTAAACGTTGACGCCATTGTAATTTTTATAATATGCGTCTTCATCCCTGTCTCTGGCCGCCTTGGCAAGTTTCACCGTTCCCCGGAACACCTCTGCCCCCGACGTCTGAGCGAGGACATAAAAGGCGGTTCCCGCCCGGAAATCGACTGGTCCGCCGCTGCCCGCCCAAAGGGATAGAAAGGCAACCTTCACCGGATCGTCGGGACGGAAACCGATATGGCTCACGTGAACGGCCTCGCTCCTCATTGTCCGGGGATCGTAGCGAAAGGAAACGCCGGGGAGCTGTTTGTTTTTAAAGGTGAGGAGGTATTGCCGGCCGGTCTTGAGGGGGTGGGGAAGTTTCAGGTACAGGGTATGCTCCAGCGGGGCGGTCAAGCGCTCCTTGCTCGTCCGCAAGAGGTCCGTGGGCCTGGACTTCCGGAACACGGCAGCGGGCCCTGTTGGTTGCCTGTAATCGGGATCATCGGGCGAGGAAATAAGATACTGGGTGCGGTCATCGGCCTGTGCGAGATTCAAAGCCTCCCCGGATAATTGATCGAAGCTCATCAGGAAGATCTCCTGTTTCCCCTGGAGAGCGCCTTTCACCTGGCCATTGCGGACCAGCCAGGTGTTTTCCCGGTCATTCGCCAGGAATTTGTCGTCCTTTTCCGTTCGATAGGGCTGGAGGGCGCCATATTCTACCTGCCCCGCCGTAACGACTACTCCCAAGAAGTCAGGCTTCACGGGTTGGATCGGGGAGATGAAGATGCCTGACGGCTTGGGGGTGGCTACGGCCGGCTGCGGTGATGTGCAGGCGTGTTGTGAAAATGCAACCACGGCGAGAAAAATAGCTGCCCACCAATGTTTACGGTATCTTTTCACTCTTCAACCTTTCCTGCAATAGCCGGCGAATCCGGTTCTTCATGGACGTCGCTGCCGGCAAAAAGGGGGAAATTCTCTGCTTGCGGGCAGACGACATCGTCTATGGCGACCCAGTAGCAAATGCTGAAATTCACGGGCCGGACCGGGACGAACCTGTAAACGGCGCCCCGGCAGTTATATTCGGGGAGGTTCATGCCTTGCAGTTCGGCCTGCTGGGGGTCGTTTTTCAATATCTCCAGGTCAAATTGACAGGAAAAGACCGGGGTCCCCTTTTTCATGGAGACGAACTTCTTGTCTTGCAGCATCTTAACAAAGTTAATATGGAGAGGATCGGAGTGGAGTTCGATGTCAGGGAGGGTCTGGGCGTATTCAGACTCTCTGGGCGGAACCGAGTATGTCCTGATTTCATGAAAGAAATAGTGACAGACCCTTTCCTTGAAGTACGGTTGGCTGACTCCAAAGGTCTCTTTGCCGATATAGCACTGGCCGGCGCCGGCCACCCCGGTAAAGACGTAGCCAATAAAAGCGACGGTCATAAATAGTAGAATGATTTTATAACTTTTCATTCCTTGACCATATTTTGAACGGATCAAGAGATTTGTCATGTCAATTCTTTGATAATATACTCTACTTTACATTGTATTTACGTTTAAAAATTAGTCAAGTATTTTTTAGAAAAGGCCTTACGAGCCCTGCGAGCCGCTTTTGAATCTTTCCGCCGTTCTCATGTTTATCAGAAAAGCGGTTATTTCCTCTTTGGGAACGGCCTTGAGGAGGAAAACACAGGCTCCGTAAAGGCACAGGGAAGTCAAAAGATTCATGAACAGGGGTAAGAATCCTGCGAAAAAGTAGAGAAGAATCCCCAAAACGGCGTTTGCCAGGGCGACTTTTGTCCATCGGCGCCACCGGATGACGTTTCCGAAATACTTGATCACGAAATAACCGGTCACGGACAGAAGAAAGATTTCACAGACGAGGGCCGTCACGGCGGACCCGAAGGCCGAATACTTGGGGATCAGTAAATAATTCAGGATGATACTGATGATCGCGCCGGCGGCGGTGTCCCAATAGGCAAAATGGACGATGCCCGTGGCGACCGCCAGGGAGGTGAAGAACAGGGAATAGAAGATCAGCGCCCCCACCCAGGCAAGAATATTGAGGACGGGGGCCGAGGAGGTAAAATTCTTTCCGTAGAGCAAAGCGATCAGGTCATGGGAAATGAAGGGACAGATCAGGGCGCAGGGGACAAGCAGTATGGCTAATATCTCGATAGTAGATGAAAATTCCGCCCGCAGGTTCTCCTTTTCCGCGATGATCTTGGCGGAATAGATGGGGATCAGGGGGCCGACAATCATCGATGCGGCCATGGCCGCCAACTCGATAAACTTGTAGGCGGCATTGAAAATGGCCACGTCGTGGTCCGATTTCATGCTTTGGAGCATAAAGATGGCGGCCCGGCCGCCGACGATGGCAAAAAAAGAGGAGACGCCCAGGGGGGCGGCAATTTTCAGGATTGTCAGGATTGTTCCCCGGTTTACGGAAAAAACGGGTTTTAACAGCTTGCACGAGGCCGCGAAGGCGACGGCGAAATAGATGATGTTGGCTGTGCAGTATGACACAATCAGCAAGAACAAAGAGCCCTTCAATAAAAATACCGCGAGGGAAAGGGTAATATAGCTTAGGCCATAGGCGAAGGAGGGATAGGTTGAAAACCAGGGGTGGTCATAGACCTGATACACCGGTTCAAAAAACCGGGAGGCTAAAAAAGGCAGGGCAAAGGCGCCGATCACCAGGGAGAAAAGGAAATCGTTTCTCATCTGGTAGGCCACGATGATTGCGGCGGCGGCGACTACGAGGCTGATCACGAGGCGCAGAAACAGATAATTGCCCCAGTAAACGGGGGCCGTTTCCCGGAGTTGGGCGATATCCTTTCCCAGGACCTGGGACATGCCGAAATCGGCGACGGCGACGGCGACGGCGAGAAAGGCCAGGACGAAGGAATATTGTCCGAAGAGCTCCGTACCCCCCAGGCGGGCGATAAAAATGAAGACGAAGAAATTGGCGCCGAAACTGACGACTTTCCCGATCCCCTGGGCGACGACGTTGATCAGATAACTTTGCAGCATCAGCCGGAGGCAGCTCTCAGTACCTTGTCAAAGGCGGTGATGACATCCTGGACATCCTGGTCCGAAAGGGCGGGGGAGATTGGCAACGAGATGGTCCGGGCCCCGATCCATTCGGCGTTGGGGAAGTCGCCTTTGTGCCATCGGAAGGTCTTGCGATAAAAGGGATGGAGATGGACGGGGATGTAATGGACGCCCACGCCGATGCCCTCCGCCGTCATGGCGTCGAGGACCCAGTCCCGCGATTTGCCCAAGTGGTCGATATCGATCAGGGGGGTGTATAAGTGATAGGCGTGTCTCGTATCCGGTTCCGGTGCGGCGGGAAGGAAACAGGAGAGATTGGCGAAGCTCTCATTGTAGCGTTTCCATATTTCCGCCCGCCGGAGCCAGTTCTCCTCCACCCGCCGGAGCTGGTGAAGTCCGAGGGCGGCCTGCAGGTCCATCATATTGTACTTAAAGCCCGAGAAGGCAACCTCATAGTGACGGTAGCCGGCGTCGGAAAACCGCTTCCAGGCGTCCTTGTTCATACCGTGGAGGGCCAGCATCTTGATGCGGTTAGCCGTCCGGTCGTCGTCCGTGATGACCATGCCGCCCTCGCCGGTGGTCATGTTCTTGGTGATATAAAAGCTGAAACAGCCCATGTCGCCGTCCGTTCCCGCCTTTCTGCCCTTGTACTTGGTTTCGATGGCGTGGGCGCAATCCTCGATGACCATCAGGTCGTAGCTTCTGGCAAGGTCAAGGATCGGGTCCATGTCACAACTCCGGCCGGCAAAGTGGACAACGAGAATGGCCTTGGTTTTGGCGGTGATCTTTTCTTCAATCTGGGCGGGGGAGATGTTCATCGTCTCCCGGTCGCAATCCACCAGGACCGGGGTGGCCCCGCAGTGGATGATCGAGTTGACGGTGGCGCAGAAGGTCATAGGCGTCGTGATGACTTCGTCTCCCGCCCTTACCCCGGTAGCGAGCATGGAAAGGTGGAGGGCCGCCGTGCAGGAATGGACGGCGATGGCGTGACGTTTGCCCTTGTAGGCGGCAAAATCATTCTCGAACTGGTGGGCTCGGGGGCCCGTGCCGATCCAGCCGCTCCGCAGGCAATGGACCACCTCGGTGATTTCCTCTTCGCAAATCTGGGGCGCCCCGAAGACGAGAAACTCTCCTTGCGGACGGACCGGGCTTCCCCCTTCCAGGGCGAGTCGTGTTTTTCCCTTACCTTGACGATGGGGCTTTAAGTTCTTCATTGATGGCCTCCCTTCGGAAGGAAGCGTAGAGCTTCCAGTAAAGAAATTTCGCTAAATCGACGTTTATATCGATGGACCAACGGGCCAGCTTCAGGAGCAGCGGGCGGGTATAACGATTGATCACCAGGTCCCCCAGGATATAGTAGGCCCTCTTGATGGGGTCGCTGGTCAGATGAAAGCCGAAGGGGACGAGGACTTTTTCCAGATGGGGAAACTTCCGGTACCAGCGGGCCAGGGCCTTGCCATCCTTTTTGGCGGCATTGAGATATTCCGTCTCTTCGAGGTGGTGATAATGATAACCAAGGGCCACGGGATTATAGATGATTTTCAGCCCGTGGTGAGACAAACGTTCCGAGAGTTCCAGGTCCTCATGATACCGGATGCCTTCCTCAAAGAGGCCGTATTTCAACAGGAAAGAGCGTTTCACCGAAACATTGCAGGTGTAGAAGGCCCGCCAGTCGAGTTCCTTTTTCCCCTGCCACTGGTCATAGTCGGCGTCCAGGTGCAGGGCGGCAAAAAAGGACGGCGGCACTTCCGGCGAGATCGTCATCCTGCCGAGTATGGCGATACTCTCCTCGGGGTACTGGTCGTTAGACAGTTTATGCTGGCGGAGCAGGTCGGGGACGGCGATAGTGTCGTCGTTAATGATCAGGAGGAGCCTCCCCTTTGCCGAGGCAATGCCCCTGTTTCTAGCCGCGTTGGCCCCCGCATTGGGCTGAAAAAGGTACACGATGGAGCAGGCTGCTCTTTGGGCAAAGGATTCGGTTACCGCCCGGGTCTGATCGGCGGAGCCGTCATCGCAGACGACAATCTCGTAGGTCTCGGCAGGCATGGTCTGGGTGATCAGGGCGGCGAGACACCGCTCCAGGATGGCGCACCGGTTATAGGAGGGGATGATTACGGAGATGTCAAGTTGTGAAGTTTCCATATTGCTGCCTTATTTTATTTCCTCTCTCCTTATATCTTTGTCTTTTTAATAAATGGGGACGGTTCTATTTTCCAGAAATGAATTCCACATGAATAAATAGAACCGTCCCCATTTTACATTTTATTGTTTTTCGAGATCATCAATAATTTCCAGCATTTTTTCTGCCGTATGTTTCCAGGTAAACATCTTCGCCCGTTCCAGGCCCTTCCTTGCCATTGCCGATCTTCGCCCGGGATCGGTGAGGACGGCAACGATGGCCTCGGCTATCTCCCGGGGGTTAAGGGGATCGATCAGGATGCCCGTATCGCCGACAACCTCCGGCAAGGACGTCGTGTTCGATGTAACCACCGGACAGCCGCAGGCCATCGCCTCCAGACAGGGCAGACCGAAACCTTCAAAAAGGGAAGGATAGACAAAGACATCCGCCCGGCCATAGGCGAGGGGCAGGTGCTGGTCAGGCAGATAGCCCGTAAAAACGATATCTTGATAAAAGGGCGATGAATTTATCATCTCCATATCCGCGGCGGGCAGGTAGTCGCGGCGACCGACGATGACCAGTTGATGTTCAAGTTTTCCGCTGAAATCCCCCTTGCCGCCCCCTTTGTCAAAGGGGGAAAATGCCCCGTCCTGTTTTATCCTGTTGAAGGCGTCGATGAGGATATGGAGATTCTTCCTTCTGTTCAGCCGTCCGATATAAAGAATAAAGGCCTTATTGATTCCGTAACTGCTGAGAATCTTTGCCGCCTCTTCCTGCTCCCCCCCGTCCGTCAGGGGCTTGAAGGCAGGATTGACGCCGTTATAACCGACGACGATCTTTTCCGGCGACGCCCCGTATAATTTTACCATGTCCTCCTTGGAAAACTCCGAGACCGTCAGGATCCGGTCCGCCCTCCTGATATAAAAGGGGATGAGGAGCCGGTCTTTCACCCGCTCAAAGGTGGTAAAGCAATCGGGCAGGTGTTCAAAGGAAAGATCGTGAACGGTCATGATCAGCTTCCCATGGTAAAAGGGAGGGCCGTAGTAATTGACGTGGAGGATGTCGATGCCGTCCCGGAAGGTCTGCCGGCCCAGACGAAACATCCGCTCCAGGGGAGAGCCGCTCCCTATATATGATAGAGAGGCATTCGTGTGAGCGCGGAAGCGGTCATGATAGGGATAATTTTCCCTGGTAATGTACAGGATGTATTCATTTTGGGAATCGATGGCCAGCAGGGATTCCACGAGGTTTCTCATATAGGTGCAGTTCCCTGTCCCTTCCCGCTCGGCCAGGTGAAAATCGATGCCGATTTTCATGGTTTACACCCTTCCCAGAACCTTTTTTTTAAAGTTATCCACAAGAACCTCGGTAAAATTAAAATTTATCTCCTCCCCCTTCAAGGGGGAGGGTGTTTTATGACTTATCTTACCATGTCTCGCCGTCCCGAACCCGCTCGTAGAGCTCGACGTAGTCCCGGGCCATCCGGGCCGCCGTGAAGTGCTCTTCCGCGTATTGCCGGCAGGTTTCAGGCTTGACCTGGGAGATGTTGTCCATCGCGGCGGCGATATCCCCGGTGTTGTGACATAGAAAACCATTGACGCCGCTTACGATCTGTTCTGGAATACCCCCTTCGGCAAGGCCGATGACGGGAGTTCCCGAGGCGAAGGCCTCAAGGATCACGAGGGGAAAGGCATCGAACCAGCGGGGTGTCTGAACCAGGGCCGTCGCTGCGAGAAGGCGCCGGTTGGTGCCGTGTATTTCTCCGATATATGATATCTTTGGAAACAGGGTGACGAAGGGCTTGATCATGGTGTAGAAATACAATGATTCCTCGATGTTGCCGGCGATGGACAACCTGCTTCCCGTCCTCAGGGCCGCCAGGATGGCCAGATGCTGTCCCTTGTAGCGGGCGATCTTGGAGATGTGAATGAAATGGGGCTCCTTCTTATAGCTGTATTGAAAGCTCTCCAGGTCCAGGCCGTAATAGACATGTTTCGTCTTGCCGCCGCAGAGCCGGGCATGGGCGCGGCTGCAAGCCACGAGATTTTGTCTGATGAAATCGGGGGCCGGGGGGATGCAGGTGGAAATTATATAGGGAAAATTTTCCGGGTGGCGAAGGACATACAGGTTTTGGAAGGACCAGTCGTGAATTATATCAACAGGATGCGCTTTCAGATGGGCGGTCATGGCCTCATAGAGGAGTTCTTCGGAAAGGATGTCGGCCTTGCTCGTAACGCCGCTGGGGGCGGTAGCCGGATCATAACCGGCTACTTCGATGGTAGTCCCCGAACAGTGGCTCCCCGGGGTGGCAAAGAGGGTGACTTCATGTCCCGCCCGGACCAGTGCCTCCACCAGAATGTGAACAACCCTTTCAATGCCGCCGTACCCATCGGGCGGTGTTTTCTTGAATATTGTCGAGACTATAGCTACACGCATATGAATCACCCTTGACGTCATCGTAAAAAGTCCGGATGCGGCGTTGCGCTGCGTCCTTCGTCACTGCGGCGTACGACAAGTACGCCTCATTCCTCAGGATTGGCGCGCCTTGCCTGCGGTCCTTTTTACGATGCCGTCGATTATGGCCAAGTTCTATACTTTTTACGAGTTCAACATCCTTTATCCTTGAGTATCATGTTTACTCTCTTTTTTTCAATGCCAAAAACGAAAAATAACTGAACGTTTCCTTGAATTTATGACGCCATTTATCCTGTCTCGATGCCATATAAACAACCAGATACAGAAAGGATCTCAATAACAGGCCAGCGGCAAAAACGAGATCGAAAAGGAAAAGCGGCTGTTTTGGATTGAATCGCTGGTAAAGACGGCGCAGATTCTCAATCCACAGATGAGAAAAGACGCCCTCTTTACGGTTCTTCGTACTGGCCCCCACGAGATGGATGATAACCAGTTCCGGAAGATAGAAGATTTTGTAGCCCTTTGATCTGATTCTGCAACCCCACTCCACATCCTCGGCGTACATGAAGACGTTTTCATCGAGAAGCCCCACTTCGGGGAGGATGGCCCTCCGGATGAGAAAGGCGGCGCCGCTGACCCAGTCCACCTCTGCGGCGGCAGTGGTCACGCGGTAATTAAGAAAAATGCCTTTGAAGTAGCCCGGGAAAAGCTTTGACAGAAAAAATGAGTAGTTAAAGATGGTTCCAAAGGACGGTTTGAAGCCGGCGTCGCCTACCCAGTGGGCGCCGTCGGCCTTCACAAGCATGCAACCGCTGGCCCCCGCTTCGGGATGACGATCCATGAAAGACAACCATTCCGGAAAGATATGATTGTCGGGAACTACCGTGTCCGAATTGAGGAGGAGGATGTAATCCCCCTGGGCAACTTTAATGGCCTGATTGTTGGCCTTCGCGAAGCCGCGATTTTCAGCATTGCAGATCAGCCGGACGGAGGGAAATGTTTCCATGACCATTTGTGGAGATCCGTCCGCCGAGGCGTTGTCCACGACGATGATCTCATGGGTTATCCCCATGTCTTTCCGCAGCAGGGAGTCAAGGCAGTCTCTGAGCAGGGCAAGGGTGTTCCAGTTGACAACGATAATGGTCAGTCTCGGCCTGTTGTTTTTTTCCATAATATTAACCGTATAGATGCGCACAGCATCATCCGGGCGGGAATCCAGACCCTCAGTAACCCATCAAAAACACTGGATTCCGGGTGAAGCCCGGAATGACAAAAACGACAAATTCCGCCTTTTTACGAGGGCGTCAAACTTGCGTAAAAGTTGTCACGGCGATGCTGAGACGGCCCCCCCTTTTCTGCCCATGAGGCTGATGGCGCCGACAATCCCGAACATCGCGTAGACAAGGGTGGAAAGGTTCATGAGAATCTTGAAGCCGGGATCGAACAGGCCATGGATCATCTGGGCAAGCAAGCCGGCGGTGATGCCGATGAGGACGCCTGATTCCCAGGTATCGACCCGGGGTGCCCAATAGAGGGCAACGAAAAAAACGGCAAGAAACATCCCTACGAAGGCGATGAGGCCCGGAATTCCCAACTCGCCCCCGACCAGGAGATAGAGGTTGTGGACCACATGGCGGTCGCTTTTGAGAATCCGAGAACCGCCGGTTAGATCATATTCACTGAAGGACGACTTGAAATTATTAATGCCGACCCCTGTCAGCGGGAACTGTTCAATAACAGAAATGGCGGCCTGATTCATGGGCAGCCTGGTCCGGGCGGACCCTTCGTCACTGTAAAAAAATCGCTTCTCAATCAAAGAATAATTCGGATAGATGAAAAAGATGGAAAAGGCCAGGGCGGCGCTGATGATGATGACTGTTTGGGCCTTAAAAAGTCTTTTCCTCACGAGAAAAAAGAAGACGAGGGGCAGCGAAAGGGGCAGCGTTATCCAGGCCGCCCTGGAAAGGGTGGTCAATATCCCCACGAGGCCAAGGGTGAACGTGATAAAATACCAAACCTGCAAGGATTTTTTCTTTTCTACCATCAGGAGGGCCAGCGTCAAGGGCAATAGCATTTCAAAAAAATAGGCCAGGTTGTTGGGATGACCAATCGTGCCTGTGGCTCTGCTGACCATGCCGCCCAGGCTCTGTCCTACAATGGCCTGCTCGCCAAGAAATTTCAGGCCGAGGGCAAGCCCTGTTTTATATTGGATGATGGCGAGGATGGCCTGGGAAAAGACGCCGACGGTGAAGAAAAACAGGAGAATCCGCAGATACTTTTCCTCCTGGAGATTCATGATCACCAAGAAGACGGCAATAAGAACGATGATACGGTTAATCTCATAGAAACTCAGTACCCGGTCCGCAGCATTCCAGAGACTGAGGATTACGGTAAGAAAAAAGAAGACATGGGACCCCAGGAGGAGCCCGTTATATTCCAGGAGGGGCTGCTGCCGCGTGGACCAGCGTTTGTAGAGTAGAAGAAAAAACAGGACCAGAATGGTCACATGAATGGCGGAAACATCCAGTCCCTGGGCCCCGCCGACATGTTCTTTGCGGTAAAAGAACCCGAGGTTGATCCGCAGGGGGATACTCATGGCAAAAAGGATGAGAAAGCCGCCAATAAGCTGCTCATTACTGCGGACCAGCACAGCGGTAAAAAATACAAGGATTGCCCCTAAAACACCAAAGAGATACTTGAACTCCAGCTCACTGAACACAACGGCCAGAAAGGTGGAAAGAATGCCAAAGGCAGCGCAGGCAGCCAGGACAGTTAGTTTTTCTCCTGTTGCCTGAGTGGCGGTCTCCGCAAAAGTGCTGAATTTCATTGCCTTGCTTAGAGGTATTTATAAATCTGTTTGGGAATGAAGAACTGCTGTTTGTTTAATATGGCGCCCAGAATCGGGGCGTTGGTCGTTTGCAGGTATTTTTTGGCGACTTGCGCTACTTCCCAACTGGTCTCTTCGTGCTGGAGAACAAGGATGGCGCCATCGGTCTTACCGGCGAGAATTGAAGACTCGGGATAGCTGATCAGGGGGGCAGCGTCGATGATAATGAAGGAAAATATGTCTTTTAAGTGTTCCAGCAAGGCCAAGAAGGCGGGCGACTGATAAAGAACGATCGGATTTGCCGGGGAATTGCCGGCGGGAATGAAATGAAAACCGGGGATAATTGCCTTTGTCTGTCCTTCCACTCTTCTCTCTGCTTCGTCCAACTGGATGCGTACCAGCACCTCATGAAGCGCCGCTGTTCCCTCCACAAGTTCCATCAGTCCCTTTTCCCGGGGAACCCCGAAATGGCTGTGGAGCACCGGCCTCCTCATATTTCCATCGATCAGGATGGCGTCTTTCATGGAATCGTAGGCATAGGCATAGGTCATATTCAGGGCAATGGTGGATGATCCATCGCCGCTATTGGCCGCGACGACGACAATGGCGTAAGAGTCTTTTTCCTGGAAGGAGGGGAGATTGAGGATGGTCCGGTAGAACTGATCAAAAAGATGCCCCATCAGCGGGAGCCTGGCGGAAGCGGTTTGGGGGACGGCTTTTTTTCTGAACAAGGTAAACACCCTTCCTGTCTTGCTTGTTGATTTCATCATTTTTCCGTTTGTAACCTGGGGAGCATCTTTTCCTCTGACTTCTCATCGCCTGTGTCCAGCAGGGGGACGGTCATCAGCAGGGGGACGCCAAGGTAATTCTGGACGTCCATATCCTCCTTGAAGGTGTGATTGAAGAATTCCCGGATCGCGGAAAGGGTAAACGCAAAGAAGGCTCCCAATAGTGAAGATAAACCAATAATCAGGGCGGAATCGGGGAAGTAGGGGGCCATCGGTGGGATCGCCGGGCTCACGATCCTTACGCTTGAGATCTTTTTGACATCCAGGTCGTCGGAAATGCGCAGGTCTTCTACTTTTTTCTTGTAAAGCTGATAATTGACCTCGATGATTTCCCGCTGTCTTTCCAATTGTTTGAGTCGCATCGTCAGGCCGTTAATTATTTCGAGCTGCTTTTTCTGTGTCGACAACTCCCGGTAAAGACTGTTCTTCTTTGCTATCGCGATGGCCACTTCCGTATTAATGATGTTCAGGAGACTGTTTGTCTTCTGTTTGCGGAGACCGCTGAGCTGACGGTCAATGCTTCGCACCTCCGTAGCCTTGGGGGTGTAGGTTTTCAAAAGCCGGTCTCTCTCAACCTTGAGACGGAAATAAGACTGGTCGAGGGCGGCCAAATAGGCCAGCTTGTCGGCGTTGGGAGATCCGAGGTCGGGCGTTTCGATCCAGCCGTCGGGGTTGGCACCCATTTTTTTTACGCTGTTGAGTTTGGTGACCCCCTGCTCGACAATGACGCGATTGGATACATGGTCTGCCTCCAGCTCGGCAATGCGTCTCAGGAGTAAATCCTTTTGCAGGCCAAGATTGGAGATGCTGGTCTCGTTCAGGAAGGTTTGAAGTTCTTCTTCCGCCTGTTTCAGCAACTTGTCATATAGCTCTAATTGTTCGAGATAGAATTGATAGGTCTGCCTGGATTCATGAACCTTCGTATGCTGATTGATGTATTCATCAACATAGGTATTGGCGGCAAGAGCGGCAAAGAGCGGATCCGTCCAGCGAAAGGAAAGCTTCATCATGTCTGTGTCTTCAATGAAGGTAACCTTTAAGGCCTTGGTGAAGGACTTGACATCTCCCTTTTCATCATCGGCCCTTCTCCTCTTCTTCATCTCTTCGATTTGGCCCTTCATCCTTTCCACTACCTTCTGGGTCAGGTATTGCCCCCTGATCAGCTCGATTTCATTGTTGATGTTGGCGGACCGTTCCTGAAAGAGGATATTGTAGTTTTCGGGGCGATACTGCTCCATCCCTGCGAACTGGGCCTTGCCCAGCTTGACGATAATCTTGGCTTCCGCACGGTAGAGGGGAGAAACGAAAAGGCAATAGGCGGCGGAAGTGATCAGGGAGGTGAGAAACACAGACAGGATCAGGACCTTGTTTTTAAAGAGGATGTAAAAGACATCCCGAAGGGAAAAGGTTCTTTTAGTTTCCATGCCCATGGCTCCCATTAAATACAAGACATCGCATCAGTAGCGTGACACGCCCACAGGTATCTTGTGGATTTCATACTGGAAGGAAAGGTTCGATCCCTGCCACAAGAGAAGCTTGGCGATGTATTGGTCAACGAATTCGTCCGCTTTGGCGATGGCCGTCTTGGGGACGAAAACGACGCTATTGCTGGGAAGGATAAAATCTTCTTCCGTTTTTGCCCCCAGGAGGACATTTTCAAGATTAATAGTCCGCACCGTCGCCTGGTTGTTTTCATTCCAGGTGAGGACCTTGACTTTTTCCAGGGAACCTGTGGGCAGGATATTTCCGGAGAAGGCGATAGCCTGAAGGACGGTCATCGGCTTGGACATGGAGATGGCTCCGGGCCGTTGCACCTCGCCGAAGACGAAGATCCGGTTCCCTACAATGCTCTCCACGAGGACGGAAACCTGGAGATTGGTGAAGTCATGCTTGTATTCCCTGGCGAGTTCGTTTTTCAGTTCGTCCACCGTCCTGCCCGCCGCCTGGATTCCTTTCAGCAGCGGCGGGTAGATCTTGCCGTCCGGGGCAATTATGCACAGCCGTGCCTGCCCCCGTGGCGAATTGGTGATGGCCTTCTGCAATTCCGTGATGTGGGACGAAAACTTATTGACATTGACGGTGACCTGGGGGTCGCTCAGGATATCCGAATAGGCCTTGGCAATGACACCGGCAAGCACCACCGGCTTCATGCCGGCGGCCATGAAATCCCCCTTGATGGGCAGGGTTATCTTGCCGTCCGGTCGAATAACCAGTGTCCGGTTGATCTGGGGGTGATAGTAAAATTCGACGTTCACTTCGTCATTGACGCCGAGGGAGTAATCCTCGGCCTGGGGGGCCAGGGAAATGTGGTACATGACCTCGATTTGATCCCCGGGAGAAAGACGATATTTGTTCAGGCCTTCGTTGAGGCTGGTTATGACGCTGGCCCGTATCTTGGTTTTTTCGACATCGCTGATCTGATCGGTATAGCTTTTTGTTCCGTCCACCGTCTGTTGATGGGTGCGAACAGGCGTACACCCAGACGTGATGAGGGCGAGGAAAAACACAAGATAGAAAAATAGCGCCGAAGAGTGCCTTTTCATGACCTCCAATAGATCCATTCCACCTCGATGCAGGTTAGCGGCTTCCTGGATAAACCGTATCCTTTTCCTGACAGTCCATACAGGTCAAGATAAGTATGAAGAAGATACCTAAAAAAGTTATCAAAACATTATTAAAAAAGGCGACTCACCTTTCGACATCTTCATACCACTTCACTATTGATCAAGCAAGGGAAAATTCCCGTATTACCTTAAATTATTTTAAGAAAGGCTTGAGAGGTTAAGATAAATATGTTAATGAAAAGCGTCTTTTCCGCCAGTTTAAAATGTAAGGATGCAATCCGATGATGAAGAAAAAGATGATTTCCTGTTTCATCGTAATGTTGATGGCTGTTTCGGTGGCTTTGGCGGCGGACAAACCGGATGATCATAAATTCATCAAGAACAGCCTCGGCATGGTGTTTGTTTTGATCCCTGCCGGAGAATTCATGATGGGTTCCCCTCCGGAAGAACCGCAAGGCGACAAAAAAATGGAGACCTATCACCGGGTGACAATCTCCACCCCTTTTTATCTGCAGGCTACGGAAGTAACGCAAGGACAGTGGCAGGCGGTTATGGGCTACAACCCTTCCTTTTTTAGAGACTGCGGCGAAAGCTGTCCCGTAGAACAGGTTTCCTGGAATGAGGTCCAGGAGTTCATCCGCCGTCTAAACCAGATAGAAGGGGCAGGCAAGTATCGGTTGCCGACGGAGGGGGAGTGGGAATACGCCGCCCGGGCGGGAACAACGACTGCCTTTAACACCGGGCCCTGCCTGACCACGGAACAGGCCAATTACAACGGCCAATTTCCCCTTTCCCGCTGTCCCGCCGGCGAGTACCGGGCCAGAACCACGCGGGTCGGCAGTTTTCTCCCCAATGACTGGGGCCTTTACGACATGCATGGAAATGTCAGTGAGTGGGTCCACGACTGGAATGGCAAATATCCATCGGGACAGATTAGTAATCCCACCGGGCCGCCTTCGGGGACCACCAGGATTTTCCGGGGCGGCGATTGGAGTCATGACGCCTGGATATGTCGTGCGGCGTCGCGCCTTGCCGGAATGCCCGGCGGCGGCGACAATTACCTGGGATTACGCCTCTTGAGGGTGCCGTGAGTATCTCCCCTGTAAAAAAAACAGCAGGTCATATAACCCTCCTTTGTTGCGCCCTGGTAATTTTCCTTTTGACAACAGGGTGCGTGGATCGGACCATCCCTTCCGGTCAGGCCAACCCGTCGGATGCGGTTGCCGCCGCCCGCAGCCAGTCTCTCGCTTACATGATCCAGCAAGCCCGGGAAGCCAGGGAGGCGAAGATCCGGGCCCTTATCGAACAGCCGGCAAGACAACCGGTCCTGGTTGAGAAATCGTTGCGGGAACCAGCCCGGCAGTCCCCCCGCAGGGATGATCTCTTTGGGAATGTTTTCTTCGACTACAACAAATATGCCATTAAAAGTGAATACCTGGACCGTCTCCGTCAGCAGGCGGCCTGGCTCCGGGAACGTGAACAGGATACGCTGCTGATCGAAGGCTACTGCGATGAACGGGGGTCTCAGGCCTATAATCTAATCCTGGGCAGGAAACGGGCCGAAGCTGTCAAGGATCTGCTCGTCAAGTTTGGCGCCGAGGCGAGCAGGATCCGGACGATGTCTTATGGAAAAGAAAATCCTGTGGAGCGCAGTCATAATGAAACGGCGTGGTCCCATAACCGGAGGGTGCGTTTTGTCCTGAATTCTGACGCAACATCTATGTGATTACCGCATCTGCATGTAAACATTAACGAATGTGGCAACGATGGAAATGGCGATGACAGTAAAGAGATTGATGATGTGGCTGTTCGTGTCGACGTGTCTTTTGGTGACAGTGCCTGCTGCGGGAGGGGATTTGCCTGCTGCGAACAAATTCGCTGTGACCAACAGTATCGGCATGAAATTCATCTGGATTCCCCCCGGGGACTTTATGATGGGCGCCACCAAGCAGGAGGAAGGCCGGCGGATAGACGAACCGCAGCACCGGGTCGCCATTACCAAACCTTTTTACCTGCAGATGACGGAAGTTACCCAGGGGCAATGGCAAGCGGTAATGGGGAGTAATCCCTCCTTTTTCAAGGAGTGCGGAGACAATTATCCCGTCGAGCAGGTATCCTGGCATGACGCTCAGGAATTCATCCGCCGCCTTAATCAGAAAGAAAGGACCGGCGCCTATCGCCTGCCCACGGAGGCGGAATGGGAATATGCGGCCCGGGCCGGCAGCACCGCAACCCTTTATGCAGGTCCCCTTTACATAGTGGGAGGGAATGAGATGGCAATCCTTGAAAATATTGCCTGGTACAATGGGAACAGTTGCGGCGAGAACAAATCGGGGAGCAACCAGGATACCTGGCGGACCAGCAATTATGTGTGTCGCTCTTGCAGCACCCAGGCGGTGGGGCAGAAACCGGCTAATCCCTGGGGCCTGTATGACATGTTGGGAAATGTATGGGAATGGGTGCAGGACTGGCAGGGAGCTTATCCAACAGGTTACGTGACTGATCCGCTCGGTCCTCCCACGGGCACGATTCGCGTCTTTCGCGGCGGCGCCTGGCTCAGCGGGGCCGGCTCTTGTCTCCCTGCCTTCCGGGGTGGAGACAATCCCGCGATTCGTGACGTTGCGATTGGGTTGCGTCTGGTGAAATCGACGGATTCCCTTCCCCTTGCTGTTCCTGCGGCGCCGGTTGTCCCGTGATCGGTGTCCGGCGGCTAACGAAACATACCTGACGGTTTCTAAAAGGGGGAATCTGAATAACCGCATGCAATTGAAGGTGGCCATCATCGGGGCGCGGGGGATTCCGGCGACATATGGGGGGTTCGATACCCTCGTAGAGGAACTTTCCGTGCGGCTTGTCCGCGATCACGACATGAACGTAACGGTCTATTGCCGGACCGATTACTATGTCGAGAGGCCGAAGTATTTCTCCGGTGTGGAGTGCGTCTATATTTCCGCCCCGAGGATAAAGGGCCTGGAGAGCTTGATCCACACTTTTCTCTGTTCCGTTCATGCCTTGGGCAGGAATTACGACCTTATCTTCATTGTCGACCCCGGCAATGCACCTATTGCCGTCATGCTTAAACTGCTGAATAAAATCGTAGTTGTACACACAGACGGCTTAGGTTGGAAGCGAAGAAAGTGGGGCTATCTGGCCCGGAAATATTACCGGTGGGTGGAGTGGGTATCGGCGCGGATAGTGAAGAATATCATCACCGACAATCAGGGGATGGCAGATTATTACCTGCATAACTATCATGCCGAATCAATGCAGATCGCTTATGGCGCCTCGAGTCCCTATGGAGTTGATGGGACCGTCTATAACGAACTTGCCCTTGCCGCCGGTTCATACCTCCTCGTGGTGGCAAGATTGGAACCTGAAAATAATGTCGATGTAATTATTAGGGAATATGTTGCCGCCAGGGCAAAAATGCCGCTGGTCATTGTGGGGGGGGCGCCATATGGCGAGGACTATATGGACTACCTGCGCTCCCTGGCTAACGGGCATGTTCTTTTTGCCGGTCAGTTTAGTGATCAGGCTAAACTAAACGCCCTTTACAAAGGGGCCTATCTATATGTTCACGGTCACGAGGTAGGGGGAACAAATCCTTCCCTGCTCCGGGCCATGGGATTTGGAACCGCGCCGCTCGTTATGGATGTCGATTATAATCGCTATGTTGTGGGACCGCAGGGCCTTGTTTTTAACAAGGAAAAGGGTAATCTTGCGGCAACACTGGACAAACTGGCAAATGATGCCGGTGAAGTCAGGAGGGCCGGCCAAACTGCCATGGCCCGGGTCGATAAGGAGTATAACTGGGAGGCCGTATCCAATCGTTATGCTGAATATTTCCGAAGTCTCCTGTAACAAAAGGTTCTTATACCCACACAGGGGCATGGGAACAGGGACGATGTCGCGATGATCAAAGAAGAAGAGCGATACTATTCCTACGTCATTCTCACCTTTGACTATATCGCCATCCTCCTGGCCTTCGCCATCGCCGCCCCCCTTTCCAGTTGGATCGTTGCCCTGTTTCGACAGGATACCCTGCCCTGGCTTTCCATGACGCTATCTATGGAGATGTTGCTGTTTCACTGGTCCCAGTATCACGACTTTCTTTTGCCCATGCTCCTCTTTCCCCTTATTGCCCTGAAGTTCAGTGACAGCTACCGCCTGACGAAGATTTATACCCTCAGCGAGATGTTGAAGGAGACATCGCTCCTTTTTTTGATCAGCGGCGCCCTCCTGTCGGCATTTTTTGTCACCGATGCCCCTAATCTGGAAAAGCTCACCATGGTCGTCATGGTTGTACTTGTTCTCTGGGTGCTGTTTGTTTGCAATCGCCTTGTTTTCACTACCTATTTAAAAATGCTCTCCCGAGATCCGGACATACTGAACCATCTGCTCATTATCGGCACAGGCAGGCGTGCGGTGCAGACAGCCACGGCTTTCTCCTCCCACCGGGAATGGCCGATCAGCGTCATTGGCTTTTTGAGCAATGTGCCGGAGGTGGTGGGGAATACCATTGAGGGTATTCCCGTCCTCGGCGTCATCGACGACTTGTCGAAGGTCATGACAACTACCGTTGTGGACAGCGTCCTTGTCTCGGAGACTGTGCGCGAAGTGGCGGCCATGCGGCAGATTGCGGCGCTGTGCTCGCTGGCGGGCGTTGATTTTACCATGAATGCGTCCCTCATGACGGGCAAGACGGACGCGCCTTTTGTGGAAAAATATGATCAGACGACCCTGCTTGTATATAAGTTCGTCGACCCTGCCCCCTTTAAACTCTTTGTCAAGCGCCTCATGGATATGGCGGCGTCGGTGGCCGCCATTATTATTTTGCTTCCCCTCTGGATCATCATCCCGGTCCTGATCAGGATGGATTCCCCCGGACCGGCCCTTTTTAACCAGGAGCGGGTAGGGAAAAACGGGCGCCGTTTCAAGATGTTCAAGTTCCGTTCCATGGTTCAGGATGCCGAGCGCTTGAAGGCGTCCCTGGCCCAGCTCAATGAAATGGACGGGCCTGTCTTCAAGATCAAGGCAGACCCGAGAATAACAAGACTTGGTCACTTTATCCGGAAGACCAGCATCGACGAGCTCCCCCAATTGTTCAACGTCCTTGTCGGGGACATGAGTCTGGTGGGTCCGCGACCTCCTGTTCCCAGCGAGGTGGCCCAGTATGGACTCTGGCAGAAAAAGCGCTTGTCCGTGAAACCTGGAATAACCTGCCTCTGGCAGATCAGCGGCAGAAATGAAATCAAGTTCGAGGAGTGGATGCGTCTCGATCGCCAGTATATTGAACACTGGTCCCTGACCTTAGACCTGAAAATTTTATTTAAAACGGTATTTGTGGTATTTTCGAGAAGGGGAGCGGGATAATTGTGATGATACCTTTGAAAAAAGGTTTAGCCGAGGCAAAGGAAGAAGAGGTGACGTGATGGCCGGGTTTTTCAAGAAGCTGTTGCTGTCCGATACGGCCAAGGCCTTCGAGAAGGCGATGGCGCTCTATAATCAGCGACGTTACCGCGAGGCGGTGCAGGCCTTTGAGGATATTCTCGCGAAGAAAAAGACATCCGCCGACATCTATTATAATCTGAGTTCCGTTTACTGCAGCCAGGCTTACCACTATGTCGGCTTCCGTGATTTTCTGATGGGTCTTTTCCCGCAGGCCTGCGATTATTTTCAGAAGGCCCTCGATTTACAGCCGGGCCAGCTTGATCTGTACCAGCTCATCGGTATCTGCCGTAACAATATGGGGGACCATGAAGGGGCCAACGAGGCGTTTCAGTTCCTCCTGACGATAGACCGCAACCATGAGGCTGCCTTGATAAATCAGGGCATTGTCTTTCATAACCTCCAACTATGGGAGATGGCGGTGCAGCATCATAGCGCCGTTCTCCGGAACTATCCCAACTATCCCGATGTCCATTATCGCCTGGGTCTCGCTCTGATCGGACTGGCAAGGATCAACGAAGCCCATGAGGAGTTGTCCCGTGCTCTGGCTCTGAACCCCAACTATGATGACGCTGCCGTGAAACTTGCCCTTGTCAAGGCTCACTTAGGGTATTTCGACGAAGCTAATGAACTCATCGCAGCGGTCGAGGGACGGCGCCCCCATGATCCGGCCGTTCCATATGCCCGGGGAGCCATCCTTCTTGAACAACAAGATTTACCGGGCGCCGCCATCGCTTTTCAAAGCGCCCTGTCCCTTGCTCCCGGACAGAAGCAGCCGGGAATCAGTCTGGCCCTGACGCACGTCCAGATGAACGATTTGCCGGGGGCAATTGATATATTCAAAAAAGTCAAGGAGATGGATCCCCAAGACAAGCGCCTGGGCGAAACCATTGATTCCTTGGGAGCGGCTCATCGCTTGCCCAAGCAGCATCCAAGACCGCTGGACGAACTCCGTCCCTTTTTCAGGGCCGAGACTGTCCTGGAACTTTTGAAACGGGAGGTCAGGCACCCCCTCGACATCACCCCGGATCTCACAGAGATGGTCACGATCATTGCCAATCTTCCCGAAGACGACTGCGCGCTGTGCGAGCCTTTTTTCGCCTATATCCATGATTATGTGGCGCTACACCCCGATTATCCGGATATCTATCTTGGTCTCGGCCTGCTCCATGTCCGGTTGAAGCAGCATGCCGATGCGGAAAAAGCCTTTAGAACCGCGATATTACTGAATCCAGGCTATCTGGGCGCCCGTATGAATCTATTCCGGTTGCTCAAGGAGACAGGCAGGGACGCCGACGCCCTGGTGGAGGCTCGCGAAATTATGAATCGGGTTGTTCCCGCCCCTGACTTCTACGCGGATTTGTCGGAGATCTGCCTGAATCTTGGTCAGACGGAAACAGCCCTGGATTTTGCGGCGAAGGCGCTGAAGATAAATCCCCATTATGCCACGGCTTACCTTGCGCAGGCGAGGATACTTGCGCGGATGGGGCGGGTTGGGGAAGCCCTGACGGCGGTGGAGAGATGTTTGACGGAAACAACCGTTCCCGAGGTCCGGGAGGCGGCATTGGCGCTGCGGGAAGGACTTGTGAGTAGTAAACGGTAAACGGTGAAAAGTGAAAAGTGAAAAGTATGTCTATTCCTCCCCCTTCAAGGGGAGGGGGTTTCGTGAGTTTTCACAAGGTCATCAAAAGTGAAAAGCGAACGGTCTTACAAAAACACTTGAATCTCTCCGGGGCATAACCACGGAAAAATGGTTCGCAAGCAGCGAATCAAATGTTTTTCGCCGTTCCGTGATTGAATTTAACATCCGGGAATCAATCACAATTACGAGCAAACCAAGGAGAAGCGAAAAAGATTTTTGAGCTGCGGCGAAGCCATTTTTCAAAGGTCTCTGATATAATATTTTCCTCCCCTTCAAGGGGAGGATTAAGGTGGGGATGGGTCTCGCGCCCCATTTTCATCCTGCCTTGTGACGAATACCGTTATGAGGTTTGATTTGGAATTGGCATTACAAACCGCCCCGGAAATCATCATCCGGGGAAGGCCAGGGGGTGCCCGAGACAATGGCCTGGGCCTCCTCATCCGTCCTGGGGCGGACATCTTGCCGCCACGGATTCTTGAAAGACCGGCAACCGCCTCCGGACTGAAGTTCGTGACGGTAAAAATCGGCTAAGGGATGGGCTCCCATGAGTTTGCAGACATACCTTGCCCCCGTCCATTCCAGCTCCGGACAGATCTTGTCCCCGTCGTGAGGATGGAGGGCCACGCCAAAGGCGCAAGTGTTGCGTATGCAGCAATAGCCGCAGCCGACGCAGGGTACTTTTTCAGCAGGTTCTCTCAGCATGCGAGATTCCCGAGTTTTTTCATAGTGTCGCATCATAATGACAGCCCTGCCCGTAGTCAAGGTGAATGTTGATGAAAATTTTCCATAAGTTTCGTGCGCACAGGCAGCCCGATCTCGACCGCGACGCCGGCCGTTACTGGTCTATGAGTGACAGCAACGAACGGATCAGGGACCAGTCCCACTGGTATGGAGAGGGACGTTGGGGGCAGGAAAGATGGTTTGCCTACGGCGATTTTTTCTTTGACCTGGCCGGGAAGCGCCTGCAGCAGGCGGCGGGACCGGAATGGCGGAGGGAACTTAAAAAGAAAACGGCCCTGGACTGGGGCTGCGGCGGCGGGGCAATTGCCAGACCGCTCTGTAAACATTTTGGGTCCGTTTATGGCGTGGACATTTCAACAGCGACCCTTTTTGAGTGCCGCAAAAGGATGGCTGATCTGACAGCGCATCAGGCAGATAACGGGAGGGAGGCGGCGGGAAATTTCATCGCCTTCCATTTCCCGTCGGAGCAACCGGAGGCAGTATTGGAGATGATTGTCCCGGGCACGGTTGACTTCATTGTTTCCATCGGCGTCTTCAAGCACTTTCCCTCCCAGGCATATACCTTCAGGGTTCTTCAGGTCATGGAAATGCTGCTGAAAAAAGATGGTTTCCTTTTTATTCAGATCCGTTATTTCGACGGAGAAGAGAAGTATCGTCCCAAAGAAGGGGACTACGCCCGCAATGTGATCACCATGACCTCCTTTACCGCGGATGTCTTCGCGGCACAGCTTGCCGCCGCCGGTCTGGTTCTTCTGAGCCGGGAAAGGGATATTGACGGCGAGGATGAAAAACACGAATATTATTTTCTGGGCAAGGGGATATAACTTTAGAAATAGCAGGAGTAACGGTATATGCTGATTCATTTGCCCTCGGGTCCGGTAGAACTGTTGATTCCCCAGGCGGTCCACATGCCGCCGCCGTCGAGTATTGAGTTGGCCGGGCTCCTTGATGTTCAGCCTGGCGAGTCGGTTCTCGATCTCGGCTGCGGGTCCGGCCTGCTCGCCGTAGCGGCGGCAAAGCTCGGGGCCCGTCAGGTCATTGCCACGGATGTGGACCCGTCAGCCTTGGCGGCGGCACGGCAAAATGCCGGGATAAACGGGATGGAAGGCCGGATTGAACTGCGGGAAGGTTCCTGGTTTGAGGCGGTGGGGAAGGAAGATCGTTTCGATGTAATTGTGGCCACTCCTCCCCAAACCCCGGGACCTGCGCCCCACGGTTCCCGCTATGGGGGCTGGGATGGCACGGACCACCTGATCTCCATAGTCGCCGCCGCCCCTGCCTACCTGACCCCGGAGCGGGGAAGGCTCTGGCTGCTGGCCATCAGCCTCGCCAATCAGGTGCGGCTAAGGAAGGAACTGGCCGGGCATTTTGCCGATGTTCGTCTTGTTAAGGAAACAATACGGGAGTTTACGTACGATGAATACGAGACCCGGCAAGCGGGGCTCATGGATCATTTTATTGCCCTGCGGACGATGAAGATGGCGGAATTCACGAACCATGAAGAGGGCGGGTATGTCTTTCGGAATTTCTTCCTCCGGGTCGCCCGTCCCTGGATAAAATGAAACACACATGACGGGCAATCGTCACAAAGGTTAAGGAAATCTCCCCTAACCACTCTATGGCAAAGAGGGGAATCATAATCAACTCCCCCTTGCAGAGGGGAGGATTACAAAAAGCTCCCCCTTTGTCAAAGGGGGATACAGGGGGATTTTACAGAGAGACGAGGGGAATCAGATTGTTTGATGTGGATTTTAAGATGAGGCAACTTATAGTAAATGCTGATGATTTTGGCGCTGACGCTTATCGCAATCGAGGGATTGCCGAGGCGGTTGACGCCGGTGTCGTGACCAGCGTCAGCGTCTTGGTCAACGGACCGGCCTTTGATGATGCCCTGGCCCACCTATCCGCCTGGCAGGACCGGGGCGTCTCGGTGGGCCTCCATGCGAATCTCTCGGAAGGATGCCCTGTCGGCAGGGGACTCTCTACCCTTTGTGACGAATACGGCCGCTTCCTGGGCAAATCGAATGCTCATAAACTGTTGATGGAAAAAGGGAATCAGGAGCGGGAGCGGGAGGTCGCCCGGGAGATCGAAGCCCAAATCGGACTTTTGGAAGCGAACAACATCAGCATCAGCCATCTGGACGGGCATCAGCATGTTCATGTCTTTCCGGCGGTGATCGCGGCGGCGGTCCGGGCGGCCCAAAGGCATGGCATCCCCTGGCTCCGCATCCCAGAAGAACCGGCAACCATTCCCTCTGCCCTTCGTACAGAAGAACTTCCGGGGGTAAGCAAGCTGCACTGTTACGATCTTGCGAAAACTCCCAATACACCCTCACATTCAAGGGGAGGGCGGGGGTGGGGATGGGTTTTGTCCAATTATTGCAGGTTCTTGCCCCATCCCCCTCCTGACCTCCCCCTTGAAGGGGGAGGAAATAAATTACTTTTTGCGACTTCGTCAAGGTGTAATTCGATGGTAAAAAGGATGCCCCGGAACAAAGTGCCGCCGCCGATATCCCTACGGCGAGAAGCGGCCATGTTTAGTAGTTTGGCGGCCGCCGCCCGGCCTTTCCTGAATGGTTCCGCCATCAGGACAACGGACCATTTCCGGGGTTTGTACCTCAAAGGCAGGCTGTCCTTTCCCCGTCTTGAGCGGCTCCTGAACGATCTGCCCGCCGGGCTTACGGAACTGATGGTGCACCCGGGGCGGGCCCCGGCAGTACCCGGCCAGGGTCCTTTTGCCGCCTTTTCCAACACGGACCGGGAAGGGGAATTAGACGTTCTACTTGATCACAGACTTCCTGAGGCATTGAAAGAAAAGGGTATTATGCTGACTCCCTATCCGGAGATCCGGTCATGATGTCGCAACTCCGCGTTCTCATTTTGACCCCCACCGCCCTGCCCACGGTTACGGGAAATGCCATGACTGCCGAGCGGTGGCGACAGGGACTGCTCAGGGAAGGGTGTCAGGTGGAGGTCACGAGGACGCAAAATACAGATATTCAAACGATCGGACAAACCGTTGCCCGTTTCCGCCCCGATGTCATTCATGGGCACCATCTTTTCCAGTCCGGGGCGCTCTTGACGACCCTACCCCTGGCCGAGCAGCTTCAGGGCATCCCCGTAGTGGCGACTCCCGCCGGCACGGATCTTAATCAGGATTTCCGGATTGAGGGTACGATCGATGCCTTGGAGGCAATCTGTGCAGGCGTTTCGATCTTTATAGTGCAAAATCAACCATTTGCTCATCTCATGGCGGACCTCTTCCCCGCCTGCGAACAGCGGATCAGGTATGTGCCCAAATCTTGCTTATGGTTGGGGGATGAGCCCTGCACTCTGCGGGAGGACGCAAACGCCGGGCCCCATGAATTTCTCTTTTTCCTCCCGGCGGGTATCCGTCCGGTGAAGGGCAATCTGGAAGGGCTCCTTGCCCTCGAAAAAGTCCATCAGCTCCGTCCCCAGATCCGGGCTGTCTTTACGGGCGCGGCCCTGGATCAGGATTACAGCAACCGGTTCCAGGAAGAAATCCATCGCCTTCAGTCATTTGCCTGCTGGCTCCCCGCCATTCCACCACCGGCCATGCGGTCGGCTTACCGGGCGGCGGACATCGTTCTGAACACCTCTTTTTCCGAGGGTCTCTCCAATGTCCTCATCGAGGCCACCGCCGCGGGGAAGCCGCTTCTGGCCACAGATATTGAAGGAAACCGCTGGCCGGTCCAGGGCGACACAGGCGACCGGTCCGGCGGCCTCCTCTATGATCCTAAAAATATGGATGATTTCGTCGCAAAGGCCATCCGCCTTATCGACGACGGCGCCTTTCGTTCCGCCTTGGCGCAGGCCTGCCGGGACCGCGCCGCCGCCTGGCCCCCGCCGGAGATGGAAATAAGGGGTTTGCTTGGGGCATATCAACAGGCCATTAGCCTGGGGACACCATACTAATTCTTTGCGGGAAGCGGTAGATTGTGTGCCCGAAATGTTGAAAAGCCTCCGACTATATTTGCCTATGATGCAAAAATCCGCTATATGCAATATCGACAAGGATGGAAGCAATGAAACGAAAGGTGTGGATCATTCTGGTAATGGTTTTGTGGGCGGCGTCCGCATTTGGGGCGGAGGTGAAAAACATTGTCATCCAGAAGGTGGATGGCCGGTTGCTCTTCACCTATGACCTGGAAGGAGAGGAAAATTCAGCGCGGGTGTCAGTTTATGTGACCGTGGGCGACAAAACCTATCCGGCGAAAAGTCTTCATCTGGAAGGAGATCTGGGCGAGGTACGGACGGGAACGAACAGGCGCGTCGTCTGGTATGTGTTGAGCGATTTTCCCGGGGGCGTTTTTCAGCCGGTAAGTGTTGAAATTTCCACGGGGATGCCAAGCATTGTCAACAGCATCGGCATGACTTTTGTCCTCCTTCCCGCTGGATACGTCGTGATGGGATCTCCTGCCGGCGAGCCCGGACGCAACACGGACGAAATGCAGGAACGGGTGACCATCAGCCGGCCCTTCTATCTGCAGACGACCGAGGTCACCCAGGGGCAGTGGAAGCGGGTCATGGGGTCCAATCCCTCCCGTTTCAATGATTGCGGCGAGGATTGCCCCGTCGAGCAAGTATCCTGGCACGATGCCCAGGCATTCATCAAGAAGCTCAATGCGTTGGAGGGGACAAATCGATATCGGCTGCCGACGGAGGCCCAGTGGGAATACGGCGCCCGGGCGGGGACAGCGGCGGCCTATTATTGGGGACAAGAACCTGACTGTTCCCGGGCGAATTATGGGAACAGCCTGTGGGGCTCCGAGTGCATGGGCATCAATCCCGGAAAAACCGCCAAGGTTGGCAGCTTTCGCCCCAACCTCTGGGGGCTTTATGATATGACCGGCAATGTCTGGGAATGGGTAGAGACTTGGTATGGACCTTATAATTCCATTCAGATCACGAATCCCGATGCTCCCAGATCAGGGGTCTTCCGGGTACAGCGCGGCGGCGCCTGGGACAGTGACGCCAAGGCCTGCCGGACGGCGTTGCGCGTCAAGGCCCTGCCCGACGTCAAGGTCGGGCACTTGAAATTGAACCCGGGCAATCTCGGTTTCCGGGTGGTCAGGACGGCGGAATAGGAATTCATCTGAAAATCCCCCGGTGACCCCTATGTCAAAGGGGAGGGGATTTAATCATGGTTGATGACGGCTAACGGGAGTGAATATTCTTCTTGACAGCCATTAGTTAGTATGCCAAATGTTTGCCAACCAATCACAGGGGAGCAGACATCATGCAAGACGACCGGCTCATCTTCCTCATCTTTACCGCCCAGAACAAGTTGCGGACCTACCTTAACAACGCCCTGACGGCGGCGAACGTGCGGGTGACGTTTGTCCAGGCGGGGATACTATTTCTGCTCAAGCAGAGCAACGGCCGGACCATGTCCGACCTGAGCCAGCTCATCGGGGTGGACAATTCAACCCTCACCGGCCTCGTGGACCGCCTGGAAAAGGCGGGTTTCGTTGCCCGTCAGGCCAGCCCCACGGATCGCCGTTCCCTCCTCATTCAGGTGACTCCAGAAGGAATCGCCGCCGGGGACCAGGCCAAGATGATCATCAAAAGGGTTAATGAAGAAATCAAGACCGGTTTTCCCCCGGCGGAGATGGAGACATTCAAAAAAATCCTCAGGTCATTTTTCGAAAAATTCAATAAAAACAGCGGTAATAAAAATGACATCCCATGATTTTTGACAAGGCGCTTTGGGGATGACAAGGATTCATAAGCAATATTTGCGTAAATCGTTACGGAGGTAGGCATGGCGGCCCATATAAATAATCAACACTTTGAATTTATTGAAAAAGTGTCCTGCTTTGCCCGGGAGGAAATCGCTCCCTGGGTGGATCAGGGCAACCATGACGAATTCCCCCTGCCCCTGTGGCGGAAAATGGGGGAGGCAGGCCTGCTGGGAATTGCCGTTCCCCGGGAATACGGCGGCCTGGAAATGGGTTATCTGGGGATTACCATGGCCGCAGAGGCCATCGCCGCCCAGGGAGGTAGTCTCGGGATTGGCCTTTCCTGGATTATCCATAATGTCGTAGCCCGGCTGGTATTTGCCGGCCTGGGGAGTGAAGGGCAACGGTCCCGTTACCTTCCGGGCCTGGCCCAGGGAAGGATTACGGCCTCCATTTCCATCTCCGAGCCGGAGGTGGGCGCCCATCCCAAGCATCTGAAAACTAAGGCGGATCGCCGGGGAGATGCCTACGTGATCAATGGTGAAAAGGCTTACCTGACCAATGGACCCTTTGTGGACCTCTATGTTGTCCTCGCCATTACCGGGACGGAGGGTGCAGGGGAAAAGAAGCAATTCAGCGCCTTTATCGTTCCGAAGGAAACACCGGGCGTCGCCCCGACGACGCCAATGAAACTTGCCAACTTCAAGCCCTCCCCCCATTGCGGCATCAGGCTGGTGAATTGCGAAATCCCGGCGGAGAATATCATCGGCCCGGAGGGAACGGCCTACCCGGCCATTGCCATGGCCTTCCGGGATATCGAAGATGTCACCCTCATGGGCCTCGTCCTGGGAGGGATAAACCGGCAGATGTCATCGTTATTAAAGGAGCTTCGACAACAGGAAAGGGCGGCTACGGAGGACTTGTTTGCCGATCTCGGCCGTCTCCAGTATCTGCGGGACACCCTCCGTCTTATCGCCCGCGAGGCGGCGCGGCTTCTGGACAGCAACGGCGGGCAAGAAGATTTGCTCTCCCTGATCTTGTCTTTCCGGGCCTTGGCCCGGCAGTTTCAGGAGGCCCTGGAAAAACCGGCGGCGGCGCTGCTGACGGGCAACCAGGAATTCATGATGTTGAGCAGCGACCTCATGCGGGCCATCAATTTGGCAAGGAACGTCATGATGTTGAAGCAGATGAAACAAGGGGCGGCGCTGCTACAGTAATAGGGGAAATATAAATTAATTAATTCTATGAGATGAGATGAGGAGATTTCTCAGATGAACTCCAACTATGAAGAACAATTTATTTCCATCGAGGCGGTCCTGAAAAATCTCCGGGATGTTGCCTATATTGCCAACCGCCAGATGGCCATGACCGTTTATCTCGCTTGCCGCCTGGAAAAACCGATTCTGGTGGAAGGGCCCGCCGGGGTGGGGAAGACGGAGCTGGCTAAGGCAACGGCCGCCTGCCTGCAACTGCCCCTTATCCGGCTTCAGTGCTATGAAGGCCTGGATGAGTCGAAGGCCCTCTATGAGTGGAAATACGGCAAGCAGCTCCTCTATACCCAACTCCTCAAAGACAAGCTGGACGACATCATCAGCCGGGGAAACGGCTTCAAGACGGCCATGGACAAGCTGCATCAGTACGACGATATTTTTTTTTCCTGGCCCTTTTTGGAACCACGCCCGCTCCTCAAGGCCCTTCAGGAAAAGGAGGGCTCCGTCCTGCTTATCGATGAGATAGACAAATCGGACGATGAATTTGAGGCCTTTCTCCTGGAAATCCTTTCGGACTTCCAGGTTTCGGTGCCCGAAATCGGCACGGTGCAGGCCGTGACCCGGCCCCTCGTATTTCTGACAAGCAACAATACCCGGGAATTAAGCGAGGCCCTCAAGCGCCGCTGCCTCCACCTGTTCATCCCCTTTCCCGAGGCGGCCCTGGAACGGGAGATCATCCGCCGCCGCGTCCCGGACATTTCGGAGCAACTTGCCCATCAGATTGTTAATTTTATTCAGGATGTTCGGAAGCTGGACCTCAAAAAGGTCCCTTCCATCAGCGAAACCATCGACTGGGCCCGGGTCCTAATGATCCTCCATGCCGAAATCCTGAATCCCGCCCTCGTCCAAGATACCCTGAATACCTTTATCAAGTTCGAGGACGATATCGGCGTCGTGGCGGAAAAGGTTCACCAGCTTACGGCGATGGCGGTAAAATAACAATAATGGAACGAGTTCTCGAAGATTTTGTTACTGCCGCCCGAACCGCCGGCGTCCGCATCTCCATCTCCGAGACCCTTGACGCCGTCCGGGCCGTCAAGGTTGTCGGCTACCGGGACCGCGCCCTCCTGAAGGATGCCCTGGCCGTTTCCCTGGCCAAGACGGCGGGAGAAAAGATCGTTCTTGAGGACTGTTTCGAACGGTTCTTCGCTTTCAGCCTTTTTGCCGCCGCTCCCGGCCGGACCGGTAATGATGGGGACATCCCGAGTCTCGTGCAGACCGAATCGTCCCTGGTCCGCATGCTCATGGAGGAGGACCGGGCCGGCCTCATCGGCGCCATGACCGAGGCGGCGCGCCTGGAAAACATCTCTCAAATACGATATTTTACTCAGCGCAGTCTTTTCGCCATGCGACTGCTCGGCCGGATGGGTGCCGGCGGGCTCGACGGCCAGCTTCAGGCCCTGCGCCGGCTCGACACCCCGGCCGCGGCGGCGGAGGCTTCCCGCCTCGAGGGTGCTCGGGCCTATCTTGTGGAAAATGTAAGAAATTATGTGCAGAACCAGTACGATCTCTTTGCCCGCAACGAAGGTGATAAGCGTCTGGAGAGCGAACTGCGCCTCGTGAAACTGTCCAACCTGGAACAGCGCTACTTTGCCCGCATCCACAATATAATCCAGCGGATGGTCAAGCGTCTCAACGACTTGCACTCCCGCCGCCGCAAAGCGGCAAGGAGAGGAGTGCTGGATTTCAAGAGAACCCTGAGAGAAAATATCTCCTATCAGGGGATGCTGTTTTCTCCCTGCTGGAAAAAGAAAAAAATCGAACGCCCCCAGATTGTCGTCATCTGTGACATCAGCCGCTCCGTCCTGCGGACGGTGCGTTTCCTCCTCCTCTTCCTCTATGGTCTCAACCAGGAGATCGCCAAGATCCGGACCTTTGTTTTCTGCACCAATCTCGTCGAGGTAAGCGATATCCTTGGAAGTTGTGCCGTAGATGAGGCCCTGACCCGGATCCAGGGCGGGACGGATATTCCTCTGATCATGGGGCGGACGGATTACGAGCGCTCTTTCAGTGATTTCCGCCGGAATCATATCGCGGCGGTGACGCGCAAGACGACGGTAATTGTCCTCGGTGACGCCCGGAACAACTACAACGATCCCTATCCGGAAAACCTGAAGGTTATCTACGAGCGTTGCAAGCGCCTTATCTGGCTCAATCCCGAAGTGCCGGCCTTCTGGGGATCGGGGGATTCAGAGATCCGCCAGTATATGCCTTATTGCACCATGATCAAGGAGTGCAACACCCTGGAGCACATCGAGCGGCTGATAAACGCCCTGGTCAGGCGTTAATCTGAAAGGAGGGGAAGGAAATGAATGACAAGTGCAGGAAAGAAAGATGTGAGGAATGCCTCTACTATGAAGTTCATCCCCGGGAGAACCGGGTGAATTGTCTCCGTTTCGCCCGTTTTGTCGATCATGTAATTACTGAATATACGAAAGATTGTGATTATTGGACCCCGGTGACGGAAGGGTTTGCCAATCCATCGTGAATGCATGACAATCTTTTGAGGCGCTGTTCGCGAACCATCTTGCTATGGTTGGGCGAAGCTCTCATAATTTTATATGGTTATCTCTTCGAGCGATCCAGTTTGTCAAGCCATTTCCGGAGCGTCGGCAGGACGTTAAGAAGATGCTCCGTCTCAGTATCCGCTGATCTCTTTACCTCTTCGGATTTGGTCGTGCCGCCCAGCTTTTCCCGCAGAAGAGCTAATTGCAGTTCTATGTCTGCCCGCAAGGGAGAAAGGGGGTTCAGGGCGATGAACCGCTGGTAATAAAGGATTGCCTCCGGGAGGAGATCACGCTTCTGGCAGATTTTACCCATACGGACATAGATTTCGGAATAACCGAGGATGATCTCTTCAATCTCTTTGAGAATCTCCTGAACCTCCTCATCCTGTCCCATTCCCCACAAGGCCTCGCACAAGATGATGCGGGTTTCGAGATCCCCGGGGAGCAGATCGAGTCTCGTCTCGGCAAGTTCACGAGCGGTTTGGTAAAGGCCGCGCTCAAGACAGTTCCGGGCCCGCAACAGAAATTCCTCCCGATCCTTGCGGCTTTCATCCTCCATGGATTCTATTCCTCGTTTCTTGAAATCATTGCATAACCATTTTTATGGGGTCTCATTTTGTAGGCCCCAGCCAATGTTGGAGCCAGGCAAAAACCGTGTCGTGCCATTGCAGGACGTTCCGGGGCCTGAGGATCCAGTGGCCTTCGTCAGGGAAGATCAGGAGTTCCGAAGAAACGCCCTGGCGCTGGAGGGCGCTGAAGAGGGCGAGGCTCTGGGTGTAGGAGACCCGGTAATCCTTCTGGCCGTGGATGATCAGGGCCGGTGTCCGCCAGTTATTAATGTAATCCAATGGGTTATGTTGTTTGGGGTCGCCGAATTCCCATTCAGGAAACCACAGTGTGTCCATTTCATAGTGGGCCATACGCTTGTCGAAAAGACCGGCGTGGCTGACCAGGCAGCGAAAGCGGTCGGTGTGTCCGCCGATCCAGTTGATCATGTAGCCGCCATATGAGGGACCGAGCGCCGCCACACGTTTTTCGTCCAGAAAGGGATTCTCCTTCAGGGCAAAATCAAGCCCCGTCGTGAGGTCTTCATAAGGCGCCCCGCCCCAGTCCTTCCGGATGGCATCGGTGAACCTTTGTCCATAGCCTGTTGAACCGTGAAAATCGATTTGCACAACGGCATAGCCGGCCCCGGCGTAAAGCTGGGGATTCCAGCGGTAGTGAAACTCGTTGACGTTGGATGTTTCCGGCCCGCCGTGGATAATAAAGGCGACGGGATATTTCCGGGCGGGGTCGAAATCAACGGGATAAACAATCCGTCCATAGACGGTATCCCCGTGGGCGCCAGGGAAGGTAAAGGCCCCGACCTTGCCGAAGCGGATTTCTGCCCCCCGGTCGTCGTTCCACCTGGTGATCCGCCGGGATTCTTCATTCTTAAGTCCGAGCAGGTAAAGCTCCGTCGGCTGGTTGAGGGAATTCCATGCAAAGAGGATACGACCATCGGTCAGGGGCTGGGGGGCAAAGGCATTTCCCGTCTTCATGATTATCCGGCTCTTGCCCGTCCCCGCGTCCATGGCAAAGAGGGCATGCTGCCCCAGATGATCGGCGGTTAAATAAAGGGTTTTCCCGTCTTGGGACCAAGTAATGAAGTCGGGTGAGCGATCGCCGTTGGGGCCGTCGTCAGCCCGCAGCTCGACGGCGCGCTCCTCTCCCGAAGCCATATCCCGCAACCGGATCCGGTAGCGATCCGCCTCGTGACCGGGCCGGCTCATGGCGAGATAGGCGAGGGTCATTCCATCCGGGGAAAAACGGGGCTGGGTATCCGTGGCGGGATTGTCCGTGATCCGCACCGGTTTTGCCCCGGGACGCCGGAGGGAAACCATAAAGAGGTCGCTGTTTGTTGACCAAGCCTCCTTGCAGCCTTCGTCCTTGGCCGCAAAGACAAGCGTCGTGCCGTCAGGAGTGAGAGAGAATTCCTCGGTTCCTCCGGCCGGTTTTGACGGACAATCGGCGTCCATCGTTGCCATGAGGTCCCGGGCCGGACCGCCGGGAAGGGGATAAAAAAACAGGTGGTTACGGGTGCCATCATTCCAGGTGTTCCAATTCCGGACCATAAGGCGGTTGAAGAGCATGCCCGACCCGGTCTTATTTTCTTTTTCCCCCAGCATTGTCCTGGTTTCCTCCGCCGTCCGGCCGGGAAAGACAGACATGGAAAGGATCAGAAAGCGCCCGTCCGGGGAAACTTCGAAGCCCCCCACGTCAAGAGGCAAGGCGGTGACCGGGATCGGTTTTTTATAGGGCGGGGAGGTCTTCCATACCTGCTGGGAACCGGAACGGGTAGAAAGGAAATAAAGGGTTTTACCGTCCGGGGACCAGCGGGGATTTGCATCGTCCGCCTCAGCAAAAGGGGTGATGACGAAGGAAGTTTTCTTCTGAATATCAGCTATATGAGTGGAAGTATGCCCGCGATTGGCGTTGAGATCGGCCCGCCAGACCGTGAAGGCGACTCGGCGCCTGTCCGGGGAAGCCTGGGGATCGGCGATCCGTTCCATGGACAACATGTCACGGACGGAAAAAGGATGGCTCGTCCCTGAGGCGGTGTTTGGATCAAGGAGGCCGCTGATCATGGCATATATGAAAAAACAGGCAAAAATATAAGAAAATGGTCTGAACATATTCGACAATTCCTTAAGGGATACCTTTGAAAAATGGCTTCGTCGCCGCTCAAAAATCTTTTTCGCTCCTCGTTATTCTGGGAGTCAATATAGCACAGCGGGTTAAATTTCACAAATCGATCAGAGACCTCTGAAAATCTACACTTTCCTGTCATTCCGGCGGAAGCCGGGCTCCAGAACACCTTGAAAACACGGGATCCCGGCTTCCGCCGGAATGACGATAAGGAGTCTGAAACGGCGTTTTTCAAAGGTCTCGATCAATGAGCGGGTAAGAGGAAAACTTTGACTTTTTCTCGAAAGTCCAATATATTCTAAGCGCTTATTAGATCCTGCGACCCGATGATATTTTTTAAGGACGACGGTATGACTCAATCCGAAGAGAACCATCCCCTTTCCGATCCATGTCTCTTAGTTACGGAATCCCTATTCCACAGCGTCGTGGATCACATGCTGGACGCCCTGCTGATTCTCGACTGGAGCGGGACGATCCTCTTCGGCAATAAGGCGGCGGCGAAGCTGGTGCAATTAGAAACTCCGGAAGCCGGGATTGGCCGTAACGCCGCTGAATTTGTCCACCCCGATTTTCTAGAGACGGTGGTTGTCGATTTGATGAATACCCGGGAGGGAGAGGGCGGCTATCTCAACCGGTACAAAATGATCACGAGCCGTGGGGAGGAGCGCTGGGTAGAAGGATTGGGAACGCGGATACCCTTCGGCGAGAGCACGGCCAACCTGGTAACGCTGCGGGATATCACCGAGATCAAGAGGGCCGAGCGGTGGATCCAGGAAAGCGAAAGCAGGTTGCGGGACCTTTCGGTTCTCCAGCAGGCCGTTCTGGACGGCGCGAATTATTCGATCATTTCCACCACCCCCGACGGGACGATCAAGACCTTCAACGCCGCTGCCGAGCGCTGGCTTGGCTACCGGGCGGAGGAGTTGATCGGCCGGCATAGCCCGGCCGTAATGCATGACGAGAAAGAAATTATCCGGCGGGCCGGAGAGCTATCGGCGGAGCTTGGTACGGAAATAACCCCGGGTTTTGAGGTCTTTGTGGCCAAGACCCGCCTCGGTATCCCCGATGAGCAGGAATGGACATACATCCGCAAGGATGGCAGCCGGTTTCCCGTTTCCCTTTCCGTGACGGCGCTGCGGAATGGCGAAGGTGCGATCACTGGTTTCTTGGGGATCGGGAGCGATATTACGGCCCGGCGCCAGGCCGAAGAGGAGCTAAGGAAACTTTCCCAGGCTGTCAAACAGAGCCCCGTCGCCGTGATCATTGCCACTCCCGATGGCAGCATTGACTATGTTAATCCGCGCTTCACGGAAATAACTGGCTATACAGCCGCGGAGGTGCTCGGTCAGAATCCCCGGATCCTGAAATCAGGTCAGAAGTCTTCGGATGACTATCAGATCCTTTGGGATACAATTACCGCGGGACGGGCATGGCAGGGCGTCTTCTATAATAAAAAGAAAGACGGTGGGTATTACTGGGCTTCCGCATCCATCTCGCCGATTCGGAACACCCAGGGGGAGATCACCCACTTTGTCGGCATCCAGGAGGATATCACGTCCCTCAAGACGACGGAGCAAGCCCTGAAAGAGGCCAAGGAAGCAGCCGAGGCGGCCAGCATTGCCAAGAGCGAATTTTTGGCAAGTATGAGTCATGAGATTCGGACGCCCATGAACGCCATCATTGGTATGGCGGAACTGCTGGCGGAAACTCCTCTGACTGCGGAGCAGGGTCAATACGTCCAACTCTTCCGATCAGCCGGGGAGAACCTCCTGAATCTGATCAACGATATTTTAGACCTGTCCAAGGTGGAAGCCGGTCATCTGACCCTGGAATCGGAGCCGTTTTATCTCGGCGAAGTAACACAAAAGACCTGTGATATTATGGATGTCCGCGCCCGGGAGAAAAATATCGGCCTATCCTGCCGGATCGGACCGGATGTTTGTCAAGACCTGACGGGAGACGCCAACCGCCTCCAACAGATCCTGATCAATCTCATCGGGAATGCCGTCAAGTTCACCGAAAAGGGGGAAGTAATCCTGACCGTCGAGAGAGAAATGGAAATCCGGGAGGATCAGGATGAGAAGACATGCCTGCTCCATTTCACCGTTACCGATACGGGCATCGGCATTCCCGCCGACAAGGTGGAGAGTATTTTCGAGCGTTTTACCCAGGCCGACTCCTCCACGACCAGACGATATGGGGGAACGGGATTGGGGTTGACCATTTCCAGGCAATTGTCGGAGCTTATGGGTGGCAGGATCTGGGTGGAAAGCACCTTCGGCAAAGGGAGCGTCTTTCACTTTACGGCCCGGTTTCACAGGCAGTCGCCGCCGGAACTGTCCAAGAAGGGCGTGGAAGGGGTTGCTCCTTGGCAGCCAAGTCCGGTAAAAGACGATCGGGAAAAAAAGGGAGAGAAGCCAGCGGTTCCGGGCCGGGAAATCAAGGCAGCACTGAGTCTGACGGGGGATAATCCCGACCGGACGCCGACGGATCAGCGCCCGCTACGCATCCTCCTTGTCGAAGACTCGGAAGACAACCGCTTCCTTATGATTGCCTATTTCAAGCATTTGCCCTATGAGGTGGATATCGCCGAAAATGGGGAAATAGCCGTGGAGAGGTTTAAGGCCCGTGACTATGACCTGGTCCTGATGGATATGCAGATGCCCGTCATGGATGGTTATGCAGCAACGAGGATTATCCGTTCCTGGGAAGATGAGCAAGGTCGGCGGCGCACCCCCATCGTCGCCCTGACGGCATTCGCCCTCAAGGAGGATGTGGAAAAGAGCATCGCGGCAGGTTGCGACTCTCACCTGAACAAACCGATCAAAAAGGCGAAACTCCTTGAAACGATAAAGGCTTACACAAGTGAATGGTAAAGGGTGAAGGGTGAAACGCTCATGACGGTGTTCCGTCACAAAGGGGGATGCAAATTTAGCAATAACCCCATCCCCACCCTAACCCTCCCCTTGAAGGGGAGGGAAGTGAGATTGTAATCTCCTCTTCAAGGGGGGGAGTAAAGCTCACGGTCCTCCCCTCACTGATCTTCCCTTGAAGGGGAGGGGATCACGGTTGTCCGGTTAATGATTGAGCATTATCATTTAACATATTGATAATAATTAACAAATGACCGATTTCATTTTTTTCGATTTCAATTTACATTGTTTTCCCAGGCATGTACCTTCCCCTCAATAATCAGGGGGAGGTTTGCCAATGAATACCGGGAAAACCGTTTTTACACAAGTATTGGAGCATCTTCCAAGGTATGAATTTAACAAATGTGTCAAGAGATACAATGGTAATCGCTGGGTCAGGAGTAGGGTGGATGAAGCGAAGCGCATCCACCAAAATCATGCATATTATTGGTGGAACCGCTTCGCTTGTTCCACCCTGCATTTCTGTTTACTATTTACCATTCACTGTTCACTGTTAAAGGAGAGAAGATTGGAGAAACCGCTTAACAATACCAATGCCGGCTTGACAAGCTCTATCCTGAGGCATCTCAAATATTCCCTGGGCAAGGATATCGCTAAGGCAACGAAACGGGACTATTTCGAACCCCTCTGCATGGCGGTGCGGGACCGTCTCATTGCCGGGCTGATCGAGACGGAGCGACGCTACGTTCAGGAAGACCGGAAGCGGGTCTATTATCTTTCCATGGAATTCCTCATTGGGCGCTCGCTGGGCAACAACCTGCTGAATTTGCGGCTCTATGAGGCCTTTCAGGGCGCCCTTGCCCAACAGGGACTCGATCTCGATGAACTTCGGGAAGAAGAGCGTGACGCCCCGCTGGGAAATGGCGGTTTGGGGCGGCTGGCGGCCTGCTTTCTCGATTCCATGGCCACCCTGGGGATTGCAGGCTTTGGCTACGGCCTACACTATGAATACGGCCTTTTCAAACAGGAAATCGAAAACGGCTATCAGAAGGAGAAACCCGATTTCTGGCCGTCCCGGCAGGACCCCTGGGAGATCGAACGGGCCGACGAGGCTTGTCTGGTGCCTCTCTATGGGCGCATCGAACACGGAACCGACCGGCAGGGCTTGTATAATCCCATGTGGATGGACTGGCAGGTAATCGTCGGGGTGCCTTATGACATGCCCATCGTCGGCTATAGAGGGGCAACGGTCAATTACCTCCGTCTCTATGCCGCCCGGGCCTCCTCCGAATTCAGTACGGAGATCTTCAATGAAGGGGATTACTTCCGGGCCGTGGAGGAAAAAATTGCCGCCGAAACCGTATCCAAGGTCCTCTACCCCGCCGATACCTTTGCCGCCGGCCGGGAATTGCGCCTCATCCAGGAATATTTTCTTGTCGCCTGCGCGGTCCGGGATATCGTCCGCCGCTATCTTCACGAACACGCGACCTTTGACGCCTTTCCCGCAAAGACGGCCATCCAGATGAACGACACTCATCCCGCCCTGACCGTCGCCGAGCTGATGCGCCTGTTCGTTGATGAATACGAGCTTTCCTGGGAACGGGCCTGGGAGATTACCGTCGGGACCCTGGGCTATACAAACCATACCCTTCTTTCCGAGGCCCTGGAAAAATGGTCTGTTCCTCTCCTGGAAAAGGTGCTGCCCCGCCATCTCCAGATCATCTATGAGATCAACCGCAGACTCCTCGAAGATGTGCAGCGCCGGTGGCCCGGCGATTTTGGCCGGATGCGGCGGATGTCCCTTATCGAGGAGGGGCCGGAAAAGAAGGTACGGATGGCCCATCTGGCCATTAGCGGTTCCCATGCCGTCAACGGCGTCTCCGCCCTCCATTCGGAGCTGATCAAGAAAGTCCTCGTTCCCGATTTTCATGAGTTCTGGCCGGAAAGATTCAGCAACAAAACCAACGGCATCACCCCGCGGCGCTGGCTACTCAAGGCCAACCCCCTCCTGGCCGGGCTCATTACCCGGACCATCGGGGCGGACTGGATCACCGATCTCGACCTCCTCCGGGGCCTCGAACCCTGTGCGGTCGATCCAGCGTTTCAACAGGAGTTCATGGTTGTTAAAAGGAAAAACAAGGAAGCCCTGCGCGAGCTTGTCCTTGCGGCGACGGGTATTGCCATTGATCCGGACAGCCTCTTCGATGTCCAGGCGAAGCGGATCCATGAATATAAGCGGCAACTCCTGAAAGTACTCTACATAATTTACGAATATCTCCGGATGACGGAGGACGGCATGACGCCCCCGATCCCCCGCACCCATATCTTTGCCGGCAAGGCGGCCCCCGGCTACTGGCAGGCCAAGCAGATCATCAAGCTTATCAACAGCCTGGCGGAAGTGATCAACAATGACCGGCGGGTGGGAGGCATGATGAAGATCGTGTTCATACCCGATTATCGCGTCTCCCTGGCGGAGAAAATAATCCCGGCGGCGGATTTGAGCGAACAGATCTCCACAGCCGGTACCGAGGCTTCCGGAACAGGGAACATGAAATTCTCCCTCAATGGCGCCCTGACCATCGGCACCATGGATGGGGCCAATATTGAAATCCGGGAAGAGGTCGGCGCGGAAAACATCCATATCTTTGGTCTGAAAAGCGCGGAAGTGGAAAAGTTCAAGCAATCAGGTACATACGACCCCTGGGAATGGCATGACCATCATGATGTAATCCGGCGGGTGATGGACACCTTTCGTGTTGACCGCTTCTGTCCCGAGGCGCCGGGATTGTTCCATTGGGTCTTCGACCGGATCCTGAACGAAGGGGACATCTATTTTCTTCTGCCGGATTTGCTTGATTATATCGAGGTTCAGGGACAAGTGGACCGGGATTATCAGGACCAGCCGCTCTGGGCACGGAAAGCCATCCTTAACGTGGCACGGATGGGCAAATTTTCCAGTGACCGGACAATCAGGGAATACGGCCGGGACATCTGGGGGGTCATGTAGATCATGGCCGAGCGGATTCTCGTTATCGATGACAGCGACGACAGCCGGGAGTTGATCGGCCGTTACCTCATGCGGGCGGGCTATGAAGTCATGGCGGCCGTCGATGGAAAAGACGGTTTGGCCAAAGCCTTCACTGTCGATCCGGATCTCATCCTGCTGGATATCATGATGCCCGGCATGGACGGTTACGAGGTCTGTGAAACCCTGAAAAAGGAAGCTCGTACCAGGGACATCCCCGTAATTTTTCTTTCGGGACTGGGGGAATCGCGGGATAAGATCCGGGGACTGGAGATCGGCGGGGCGGATTACATCACCAAGCCCTTCGACCGGGGGGAGGCCCTGGCCCGGGTCCGCACGCATCTGAAGATCAGCCGTCTTACCAAGGAAGTGATGGCGGCCAACCGGGAACTGGTGGAGAAACAGGAGCGCCTCGACGAAGACCTCCAGGCGGCGGCGGGGATTCAGCAGAGCCTCCTGCCAAAGCTGTTGCCGAGGACGACGGCCTTTGACATGGCCTGGAAATACATCCCCAGTCAGGCCATCGGCGGCGACATCTTCAATGTCTTTGCCCTGGACGGCGCCGGCGAGCGGCTGGCCTTCTACATGCTTGATGTCAGCGGTCACGGCGTCCCGTCGGCCCTCGTGACCGTTTCCGTCTCCCAGTCCCTGCAGCCCCGCAGCGGACGGATTATCAAAGACGAGGATCTTTACGCTTCGCCCCTGGAGGTATTGAACGCCCTGGACCGGGAATATCCCCTCGAACGTTTTGATAAATATTTTACCATGGTCTACGGCATCCTCGCGGCGAGGGAGGCGGCGCTGATTTACAGCAGCGCCGGCCACCCGCCGCCGGTGCTCCTCCATGCAAATGCCCCTTACGAACTCCTGGAGCGGGGCGGACCAATCATCGGGCTGGGGGGAATGGCGCCCTTCGAGGAAGAGACCATCGCCCTGACCCCCGGCGACAAACTCATTATCTACACAGATGGCGTTACCGAGTGCCAGAACGTTGAGGGCGCCTTTCTTGGAGAGGCGCGTTATTATCAGCTTCTGGAAAGCCTGAAAAAATTGCCTATCAACGAACTGATGGAAAAAATAACGGCGGAGATGGACAATTTTCTGGCCGGCAGGCAGCCCCAGGACGACATTACCCTGTTGGGAATAGAATATCGAGGAGGAAAGGCATGAGGATCGAGGAATCAAGGAACAGAGACGTACTGGTGGTTAAGCCTATGGACAGAAGGATTGATGCTTCTTCTGCCGGCGCTTTCAAGTCGCTGCTGCATGATCGGATTCAAGGGGGGCAGCGGCGGATTGTCCTCAATCTTTCCGAGGTGGATTTCATCGACAGCACTGGTTTAGGGGCGATTGTCTCTTCTCTGAAGGCCGTAGGCGAGGCCGGCGAGATCGTTATCGCCAATCCCCAGGAAACGGTGATGAGCCTGTTTCGGTTGACAAGAATGAATCGGGTTTTTCAGATCCTGCCCTCTGAGGAGGAGGCCGTGGCGAGTTTGTCAAAATCGTGAATGAAGATGGAGCCCTTTTCCGACCAGGTCGCCCGCATTAACATCAGCATTGACAGCTGTCTCGATCAGGTCTTTATGGTCGGCGCTGCAATCCGGGGTATCTGCGCCGAGTTGCAGCTCGCGGCGGGCGTCGCTTCCCAGTTGGAATTGGCCGTTATCGAAGGGGTCAACAATGCCGTCAAGCACGCCTACGAATCACAGGCCGGCCATTGCGTTGAGGTGATTGTCGCCGTGAGCAGGGAATGGATCCGTTTCGAGATCTGTGATGAAGGAAAGCCCCTCAATTTTCAGCGGGGAACCGCTCTCGATTATGATCCACATGATCGGAAAAATCTCCCCGAGGGGGGGATGGGCCTGCATATCATGGGAAGGGTCATGGATGAAATAAGCTACAGCAGCCGGGAAGGACGCAATCGCCTGATCCTCTGCAAGCGCCTGGGATGATGGCTAACTGAACAGATAATAATTAACACATTCTTTCTCGATGGATGTGTGGAATGGCTACAAACCTATGCATATAGATTCGGTAAATCTTCCTTTTTTGGGATCACGGCGACGAGACCATGTCAGTTTTCAGTATCTGCTGCAAAACATTCATGACAAACGGATCATAATTGCCATGCCGGCGTGGGTCATGAGCCGGGAGTTCCTCCACGAGGGTGATGAGATCAATTATCACCTTCCTTTCTACCTCAACGAGCTTGTTTTCAAGCGGGGAATCATCCGGGCCTCCTATACCGATCAGGAAATTAATGCCCGGATCTTTGTTACTGATGTCACCGGGGCGCAAACAGGCCATCCCCGAATTTGTTTTAAGGTAAGCGGCGAAGCCGCATCCATCGACCTCCAGCAATTTGGCGGTTCTCCCGAAGAGATGCTTGCCGACGTCATGAAGGAAGCCATCCTGATCAAGAAAGGGGTGCAGATTTATCTCTGTCATCTGATTCCATATTTTTCCCGGATCGGCGATTACCCCCGTCAGGAGTATGTCCTGCTCCGTGAACAATTACTCAATGATATCAGAGATAAAGTGGCGGAGAATATTAAGAATCTTGAGGAATGCTTTCAGAAGATCACCACCCGGTGCTGCCGGATTGTGGAACTGGCCGAGGTCATTGATCTGGAAGCCCTGAGATCATACACGGAGTCGGAAATATACAGCGATATCTTTCAGATGACCTTTGACAACGAGCAGGTGATGAAATACATCGTGGCCATCAAAACCCAGGAAGAAAAACTCTACGACAACTACAACACCATTGTGATGCTCTACATCCGGTCGCTGTAATTCCGGTTTCAAATCAAACCCTCATGACGGTATTCGTCACGAGGCGTACGGAATTACTTCTTTTTCGGCGGCTGCCTGGCGATGATCTTGTCCTTGATCTTGTCGTAGCCCTGATCGGTAAGAATCTTCTTTGATTTCAACTGATCCTTTTTTGCGTAGGGACGATTCTTGATAATCTGCTGCGCCGTCGCCTCGCCGATACCGGTCAGGGTCATGAGCTGCTCTTTCGTTGCTGTGTTGAGATCAATGAGTTCCCCCGCCTTTTCAACCTTTTTCTCTACTTTCTTCTCCGGAACCGGGGCGGGTTTGGCTGTTGCCTTCGGATCAGCCGCCCATCCGGCGGCGGCCACAAACATCACCGCGACGATCACTGCCAACATCCTAACTAATAACGATTTTTTCATGTCCAATCCTCCTTTTTCCTTTTACTTGCTTATAATGACGATCCTGCAACAAGTCCAAAAATCCCTCTTCCTCCGGGAGATGGTTAGAGTAATGTTTATGTATTCATTACCAAATCTTACCCCATCCCCACCTTAGCCCTCCCCTTGAAGGGGAGGGAAGTATGGGGAACTTCATCGCCGTTACTATTCCAAGCCTATCCTTTGATAGGGGGGAGAAAAGCAATTGTTGCAAGGTCGTCAATTAACAACAGAATCATCTTTCTTGTCAACGGTATTTTTTGCCGCCGCCTCCATCTCCTTTTTCTTGACGGCGATGAGGATGGCGCTGATGGCCGCCTGGGTCATCCCCGGAATCCGGTCGGCCTGGCCGACGGTCCCCGGACGGATTTGGGCGAGCTTCATCCGCAATTCATTGGAGAGCCCGGGTATGACATCGTAATTTAAATCGTTGGGAATTTTGCGCATTTCCAGAGACTTCAGCTTGGCGACGGACTCCTGTTGTCTTTTTATGTAGCCTTCATACTTTGCCTCGATCTCGATCTGCTTCTTGACAAAGGCATCGGGAATGGGCACCCAGCCGTCAAAAGGCCGGAGGTCGTCATAGGCCAGCTCTTCCCTCTTCAATATCTGAAAAAGAGAAAGCGGGTTCTTGATCGGAGGCGTCCCCAACTCCGCCAACAGCCGCAGGGTCTCGGCAACGGGATAGATCCGCGCCGCTGACAAGCGCCCGATTTCCCTGGCTATCTCGTCACGGCGCTCCACCATCCGGGCGTAATGATCCGCTCCGATCAGACCCAACTCATGCCCCTTATCCATGAGACGCAGGGTGGCGTTGTCTTCCCGGAGGATCAGACGAAACTCGGCCCGGGAGGTGAACATCCGGTAAGGTTCGTCGACCCCCTTGGTGACCAGATCGTCGATCATCACCCCCATATAGCCGTCGGCGCGGCTGAGGATAAAGGGAGGTCGCCCCTGAACGGCGGCGGCGGCGTTGATCCCCGCCCAGAGCCCCTGGGCCGCCGCTTCTTCATAGCCGGAGGTGCCGTTGATCTGTCCGGCCAAATACAGTCCTCGAAGCTGTTTGGTTTCCAGGGTGGGCCAGAGCTGCGTCGGCTGGACAAAGTCGTATTCGATAGCATAGGCCCAGCGCATGATTTCCGCCGCCTCCAGGCCGGGGACGCTGTGAACAAGCCGCTCCTGAAGTTCGGGGGGCAGGCTGTTGCCCAATCCTTTCGCGTAGATCTCCTCCGTATCGAGGCCTTCGAATTCGAGAACGACGGGGTGGCGCTCCTTATCGGCAAAGCGCATGACCTTGTCTTCCAGGGACGGGCAGTACCGGGCCGCGATCCCTTGGATCCGTCCCGAGTAAAGGGCCGATTCATTAATATTTTCGCGAAGGAAGGCATGGGTCGCCGCCGTCGTGTAGCTGAAGTAGGAAGGGAGTCGCTCCGTCCGCAGGGCCTCTGTGGCAAAGGAAAAAGGCTGGGGGTCGGGATCACTGTCCTGGCGTTCCAGGCGGGAAAAGTCGATGGTCGAGGCCCGCAGCCGGGGCGGGGTCCCCGTCTTCATTCTCCCCGTCTCGAAGCCCAGGGCCTTAAGGTTTTCCGCCAACCGCAACGACGCCCATTCCCCGGCCCGGCCCGCGGGGATCTTCGTGGTTCCGATGTGGATCAGGCCGTTGAGAAAGGTACCGGTCGTGATCACCACGGCCCCGGCCCGGTAGGAGACGCCGGTCTGATCGATGACGCCGACGCAGCGGCCGGCTTCAATAATCAGTTCATCGACAAGGCCCTGGCGGAGGTGGAGGTGCTCCTGCCGTTCCACGACGGCCTTCATCGCCAGGCGGTAGAGCTGCTTGTCGCATTGCACCCGTGTGGATTGCACCGCCGGGCCCTTGGAGGCGTTGAGGAGGCGATAATGGACGGACGTCTTGTCGGCAAGCTTCCCCATTTCCCCGCCCAGGGCATCGACCTCCTTGACGAGCTGCCCCTTGGCCAGCCCCCCGATGGCGGGATTGCAGGACATGAGGGCGATGGCGTCGAGATTGATGTTGAAGAGCAGGGTCTCGCACCCCATGCGGGCCCCCGCCAGGGCCGCCTCGCACCCGGCATGCCCCCCGCCGACGACGATTACATCGTAATTATTGGACAATTATTATTTCTCCATCTTCGTGAGGATGTTCCGAACCTGATCCATAAGGGTCATGTAAATCACTGTTTACAATATTATTTCGTCGATTTTACTTTGACTTGCAACTTATCTTATGTAAAGGTGATTTGCAATATATATTGAATGGCGACGGTTATATGATACCGCCGTTAGTCGGTCTACACTATGTTCGCTAGAAAATATTTGAAGTTATGACGTTTTAGCGCTATAATTACATAACGTCAAAGGAGGTGATATTTATGGGAACAGCGGCAATGCGCGCAACAGTGTATTTAGACCCGGAATTGCACAAAGCATTGCGATTGAAAGCGGCAGAAACCACGCAGTCAATTTCAAAACTTGTGAATGATGCCATCAAAGAATCCCTTGCCGAGGACGAAGAAGATATTGCGGCCTTTGAGGCAAGAGCCAAAGAGCCGTTGATTAGCTACGACGCGATGATCAAGAGGCTGAAAAAAGATGGCCGAATATAAAATATATTTTAAAGAATCTGTTGAAAATGATTTCCGGGCAATACCAAAGAAAGATCTACAAAAGATAATCCTTCGCATTCAGGCTCTCGTAAGTGATCCTAGACCGCCAGGCCGCGAAAAACTTACAGGGCAGGAAAGATATCGCATCCGCCAAGGTCATTATAGAATAATCTATTCTATTCAGGATAAAGAATTTACGGTTTGGGTAGTGAAGGTGGGACATCGCAAAGATATTTACCGATGAAGCGAACCAGTCAATACAGCCGATCGTTTCGCTCCGGCTGATTTTTTCGTTAGCTGCATGAACCCGAAATTTAACGGAGTCGAAATTTGAAGAAGCAAAAGCTACAAGCAATAAGCCTATTTTCGGGAGCCGGCGGCATGGACATCGGTGTACGGGATGCGGGCTTCAATATTCTTGCTGATATTGAGTTCGACCAGCACTGCTGTGCAACTCTTGAGGCCAACGCCGAAGCCCAAGGTTATGGCTCCAAAGTCATTCATGCAGACATACGAAATCTTAACCCAAAGCAATTAATGACCGATCTATCCGTAAAGAAAGGCGAACTTGACTTACTTTTCGGTGGCCCACCTTGCCAATCCTTCTCTTTGGCAGGAAAGCAGCGTGGTTTGGAAGATGAGCGAGGACTACTCCTTTTTGAAATAATTAGGTTTGCGAAAGAGATGCAGCCTAAAGTTATTTTTCTTGAGCAAGTCAAAGGGTTGCTTTCCTCAAAGGGCAAAAACAATAGGCGCGGCGAAGTATTTGAAAAGTTCCTTAAAGAGCTGGAAGCCATAGACTACACGCCGAAATGGCGAGTAATTATGGCAGCCGATTATGGTGTTCCTCAATTAAGAGAACGGATTTTTGTAATAGCAACCAGAGGGCGCAACGGATTTTATTTTCCAGAACGAACACATGCGCCGATAGAGGAGTGCAATGGGTTATTTTCGTACAAGCCATATATCGGAATAGGTGAAGTTCTAAATGGACTGTCAGAGCCAGACCCAAAAATTAAAGGTAAAACTGTTTACGATAGAGCGGATAGCCATGTTGATGTAACTCCACCACGAGATCGTGAACGAATTGCTCAAGTCCCTGAAGGCTCTTATTTGGCAGCGCAAACCCACCTTGGGGAAGAACTCCGTTGCGGGTTATCACCAAAGGATACAACCAAATATTTGCGTCTTCACCAAAAACGCCCCTCAAACACATTGCGGTGCGGGGAAATTTTTTATCACCCTACTGAAAGTCGATATTTGACTCCTAGAGAGTACATGCGAATACATGGTTATCCTGACAGTTACATATTGAAGGGGCCAATTCGATCAAGAACAGGGTCGGTTCCAAACTTAGATCAGCACAGGCAAATTGCCAATTCTGTCCCTCCTCCCTTGGCTAAAGCAATGGCACTCCAAATCAGAGGATTTCTAGATGAGCAAAATATTTGAACTGTACGGATATCGTCTTGACTGCTGGCATGCAGAAGCCTCTGCCAATAGAGAAAAGGCATGGTGTCCTTTTATGGATGCCGAGTGTGACGGCGGCGGAAACCGTTACCTTTCTGCATTAGACATCAGTAAGAACCCAAAGCTGGGAAAGTTTTTCCCAGGAAAGAAAATAGTCCAGTCCGGTGTTTGCTCTTTACGTTTGCGAGATTCTGAACAGCCATGGATTGTTTGTCCACGTCGTTTATTGTCCTTGAAAGGGCAGAAATCCAACTATCAAACTCATGTTCGTGAGCAATTGGTCAAATATTCAAATCTTGAACAAGGAAAACTCTATCGGGCATGGTCTGAAGTTAAGATGAAAGTGGAAACCACCAATGATGATGATGAGGCAAAATCCTTCGATTACACTTTTGATTATGTCATAGCTGGTGCGAAACGAAAAAAACTGACTGAAGTGGCCGCACTTGTTGGAAAAGGACTTGGCGCAACCCAAAAAATGGCTGAAGACAATCAATATACATTAGCCTCCAGAAGCGGTGAGCTTTGGATTGACGACTTTCCTTCCGATCCAATTGTTATTGTTGAAATCATGACGTCAAGCACATCAGGGGGAGACAAAAAGAAGCGAACCCAGATTGCAATGGCTTGTGAGGATGCCGTTGTTTCTCCAGAAAATCATAATGGTCCAGGAATTAACTATCGCCAAGTATGGGCGAGAATGGTTAGTCAATTAATTGTAAAATCCCAAGTCGGACTTGCTTGGAATGGCAAAACCATCTGGCTTCTTCAGGATCTTCTTGCTCAATACATTTCATCTACTACAGCACTGGATTTGTCAAAGTACATTGCTCAACATCCTGATGAGGTGAATATTCTTGCATTCGGGTATGGCGAAGTCGATGCGAAGCCTCCCGTTCCGATCATAGAATTACGCGACTCTACTTTTTATGCAGGACCTATAACTGAAAACGCGGACAATTCTGGTTCTAAAGGCTTTGTTGAGATTGTAAAAATTGGTGCTCCACCTGAGAAAGAACACCTATGGCGCTCTTTGTTTAAGAAGAAGTCATGTGGAAATGTCACTTGGAAATGAAGAAATAAGCAGCTAACAAGGCGCACCACCGGACGGCAATTCCGCTGTGCTCCATTGCCGCCGGTGAGCTTGGTCGTTAGCCATCCCAGCACCACAGGAGATACAATGCGGGCGCACTACTTACAGCACGTTCCATTTGAAGGGCTTGGCAGCATTGAACCTTGGCTTGAAACAGCTAGGTACAAGGCAACTCACAGTCGGCTCTTCGAAACAACGGACTTGCCGGACGCAAAAACAATCGACCTGCTTGTGATCATGGGCGGCCCGATGAGTGTGAATGATGAAGATGAATTCCCCTGGCTTGTTTCAGAAAAGCAGTTCATTCGTGAAGTCATCAAGTCTGGGAAGCCTGTCTTGGGCATTTGCCTTGGTGCTCAGCTGATTGCAAGCGCAATGGGGGCGAGAATCTTTCGTAACCACGTGAAGGAAATCGGATGGTTTCCAATCCATGCGGTTGATTCCAACGACGGATCAGTTTTCCGTTTTCCACCATCAGAAACGGTGTTCCATTGGCACGGAGAGACGTTCGATTTGCCACTTGGAGCGATACGGCTTGCGAAGAGCGAAGGGTGTGAGAACCAAGCGTTTCAACTCGGCAACTCGGTGATCGGCTTGCAATTCCACCTTGAAACAACACCAGATTCAGCTCAAACTATTGTTGAAAATTGCCGTAATGAATTGGTTGAAGGTAAATATATCCAAACAGAACAAGAAATTTTGTCTGCGCCACAAGAGCGATATGGCTCAATAAATAGTTTGATGAGCCATATTCTTGAGTACTTGCACAATAATGGCTAACAACCACATTAACTCGGACTGGCAATTCCGCTGCGCTCCATTGCCAGCCGGTTATGCGAAACGTTCGGCCCTATAGACGGCGTGGAAAAATCAGGTTGACAAGGGCCTTTAATGTAGCTACAGTAAATTAATGAAAATAGAGTTCGATACAGCCAAGGATGAGGCAAACCAAACGAAGCATGGCTTGTCGCTGTCCATAGCGGTCGAACTTGACTGGGATGCCGCGTTGGTATGGGTTGATGAACGGTTCGAGTACAACGAGACGCGAATGATTGCGCTCGCTCCGAAGACCGAGATTCTGTACTACGTGGCATTTGTAGATCGAGGCGAGGTTCGACGGATCATAAGCCTGCGCCGCGCCAATCGTCGTGAGGTGAAACACTATGTCGAAAACTTCTAAGCGACCCACCGTTCTCATGCCTACTGCAGAAGAGGACAAAGCCATTACCGCGGCAGCCCGAAGCGATCCCGACGCACAGCCGCTGACGCCAAAGCAACTGAAGGCCATGGTTCCACTGCGAGCCTTGCGTGGCCGGCCGAAGTCTGAGAACAAGAAGTTGCTCGTTTCTGTTCGCTATAGCCAGGAGGTTGTTGCCTACTTCAAATCTACGGGCGAAGGTTGGCAATCGCTGATGGACAGAGTGCTTCGTGAGTACGTGTCACGCCATTCGCGTAACACGTGAGCATGTGGTCGAACCCGGCGTTGCAGGGGACGATCCGCCTATGGGCGGCGCACGCCTGAACTCCCCGTTAGATGAGGCAGGAGAATAGAATGCAGATCACAATCCCAGACGTGAGCGAGACGCTGGACAGATTGATGGCAGTCGAATCCACTTTTGATGGAACTACTCAACCAATTCGTCAATGGGTATCGGAACATCGAAGAAAAATCAAAGAGAATCGAAGTCTCATTGAAGACGAATCCCCCGCAAACGACATCCCCGTCCTTAATATGTTTCTTCGCGATCTCCTGGTTAGGGCAATAAAAGGCGAAATGGGGTCTCGGGTCTATGAAGAACTGCTTGCGTCAATTAAGACTAAGGCGGATCTGATCGACACAAATTATCGTGAGGCCCTGAAGAACGCGAATTACCGGTGGGGCGTGGATGACGGGTCCAAGGTGATCTCCGATGTAGTGCATCATGTGCAGTCCGTCCTGAAATGGAACTGGAGTGCCTACATCGAGCGCGCCGAGAATGAGAAAGAGAATAATTACCAAAGCGACCCAATGCTTGGCATCAAGAATATTAGTTTCAAGCTCAGGGACTTAGCTTTATCCAATTTCAGTCCCTACTATGCCGCATTCGATCTTCACGTCATGCGTGTTCTTACGCGGATGGGCTGGCTCAACTACGGATTTCCTTTTCTCGGAAACACTGATCTTGAAATGGGAAACAACCCTGGGAATGATAAAAATTACCTCTTTCTTCATAGGCTCTTCGTTTCACTCTCGGACATGACGAAAGGTTTCTACACGCCGGTAGACCTGGACAGAATCCTTTGGCACTTGGGTAAATCCATATGTGGGGCAAAAAGCAGGTGCGGTGTGTGTCCAATCGCGGCGGAGTGTCCTACTGGGAGGCACAGGACAACAAATGATTGAAAAGGCGCATCTAACAACCGCATTAACCGGATCGTGTCCCTTGCGGACCACTCCCGGTTATGCAGGCGATAGGACGGACCGCTCGCTGATACTCGCTTGGCCTTCGGCCATCCGTCCTATCGCCGCTGTTGAGCATCTGCTCTTCCGGCCTTTCAGGCTCCGCTCGCGCTCCGCCTATCAAGGCCGTTCGAGCAGACCCCGCCCCCTTGGGGCGGCTGCGCTGCGCTTGGTTTTTGGCACGGATAATTGCGTAAATGCAATTTCCGCTCCCAAAAACGGCAGCTCAACAGCGGCGTTAGCGGAAATAATAAGGAAAGAAGATGGAACGAATTGTAAGAAACCTGGCGTTTTGGTCCTTTCAGATAATTAATACAATAACGGCATGTCTTATGACGTTTATCCCCAAACAGTTTCATGAAAGTTTATTTAAGAATCCTGAAGCGGTATATGAAAAACTGGGTTTCTCCGCTATTGCTGTTGAAATGGTTCATAACATCATAAGAGGCCACGGCGCAGTTCTTCTCGCGGTTTCTATTTTCATTTGGATCGAGAGAATGAAATCACGATCTGTCTATTTGCTTATCTCAATAGTGTGTGCTCTTTCCGTTTATGCACACATCATGACATTGCATCAGCATTTGAAAACGGCAGAAATTGTAAGCGCAATTGGAAACTTTGGTAGCATGTATGCTACTATTATAATTACTGCTGTCGTCGGCATTTTAAATCTTGTTGTATATCTAAAGTGGGGCAAATGGGCGCTGTGTGATGAAAAAAAACGCTAACAAATCCATCCAGCCGATCGCTACGCTCCGGCTGATGTCGTCGTTAGCCCAACCAAAATGATGCCTTGACATCACGCCGCATGATGCTATGATGCCATCATGAGAACAACACTTACTATAGACGACGATCTTCTGGACAAAGCGAAAGCTGTTGCGGGAAAACTTCGTGCGCCCTTTCGGCACGTGGTTAATGAGGCACTGCGTACCGGGTTACAGATGGTTGAGGATGCCCCGCCGCGAACTCGATCCTATCGCACCCACCCTCACAAGATGGGGCTAAAAGCCGGAAGGAATCTGGACAACATTCAGGCACTCCTATCTCAGATCGAGGGGGAAGATCACCGGTGATCCTCGTGGATGCCAACGTCCTCTTGTATGCCGAAGACCAACAGAGTCCTCACCATGTGATGGCACGCGAATGGTGGGATGCTCAGTTGTCCGGTGCCTCGCCAGTCTGTCTTTGCTGGACCGTTCTTGGCGCTTTCATCCGCATCGGCACGAATCCGCGTGTCTTTGAGCACCCCCTGTCTCTCGATCAGGCGCTCTCTCGTGTGCAAAGCTGGTTGGATCAACCTTGCACGCGCATCATTCATCCTACCGACCGACACTGGATCGTCTTTCAAAAAATGTTGATCGAAGGCCAGGCCGTCGCGAACCTTGTGACCGACGCGCACCTGGCCGCTCTGGCTAGTGAACACGGCTGTGAGTTAATCTCCACCGATACCGACTTCTCGCGCTTTCCTGGGGTCAGGTGGAAAAACCCATTAAAGTAATTAACATTCTGGCGAACAAGGCAATCCACCGGACGCTCGTTCCTCGTGCCGGTGATCTTTTCGTTATGCGATGAATATGAAGGCATTGCAAAGCCATATCTATGGCCATACTTTAGTATTGCCATAGATGCGTAAGTTTAGTATGGTATGTTCATGAGAAAAGCAACCTTTGAATGGGATGAGGGAAAAGATATGGAAAACCAAGCCAAACACGGTATTTCCTTTCTGACCGCGCAACAAGCTTTTCTTGATCCCCACCGTGTTATCGCGGAAGACATTGCTCATAGCACTGAAGAAAATCGATATTATTGCATGGGCCGTGTCTACGAAGGTATCTTAACTGTCCGCTTTACATACCGCGAGAACTTAATTCGCATCTATGGTGCAGGTTATTGGAGAAAAGGAAGGAAGATCTATGAAGACCAAAACAAAATATACTGAAGAACCTATGGGGGAACTGAGAACCGTTAAAGATTTTCTTCCACCCCCGGATCAGTTGGTACTTAGAGAAGATAATGTGAAAGTTACTATATCTTTAAAGAAATCGAGCATCACCTTTTTCAAGGAACAAGCAAAGACGCAGAAGACTTCTTACCAGAAAATGATAAGAGAAGTAGTAGACTGGTACGCTTCACATTATCAAAAGGGCGCATAACCAGGCGCTGCACGGGATCGGCGTGCACGCACGCCTCCCCGTGAGCTTTTCGTCATAGGTAAGATAATGAAAAGAAATCTTTAGATGAGGCAGTTATGAAAATATTCAACAGAGAGAATTCAAATAACACAGGTGATCTCAAGATACTATCGTCGTGGATGCTGTTAAGTCCTCAAAACACGGCATCCCAAAACCTATCTTTGCAAATATCAGAGATCCCAATCGGTTCAGAACAGCCAATTCATAATCATGAGCCTGAGCAATGCTATTACATAATTAAAGGCAAAGGTCTTATGGTTATTGAAAATGAGTCCCAGGAAGTAAAAGCAGGTGACGCCATATTTATTCCATCAAATTATATGCATGGCATCAAAAACTTGGGAAATGAAATATTAGAGTACATCACGGCAAATGCGCCTGTGTTCAGCAAAGAATATGAAGCAGCTTTGTGGCCAGCAGCATCAAAGAAAGAATAATTATGCTATAACAAGGTCGCTCCACCCTATTGCTACACTCCCGGTTAACTTTTCGTTGGGCCGTGACCGGATCTATTCACGCCTGTAAGGAGATTTCCCAAAATGGACATTCCACGGATCTTCAACATCACTGAAAGTGCTCACCCCATCCATAACCCGTTCACACCGGAAAAGCTCGCCACTCTCGGCGCGGCGCTGCGTCTGGAAACGGGGACCCGAGTGCTCGACCTCGGCAGCGGTTCGGGGGAGATGCTGTGCACCTGGGCACGCGATTACGGCGTCATCGGCGCCGGCATCGACATGAGCCGGTTATTCACCGAGCAAGCGAAACTCCGCGCTGCAGAACTCGGCGTCGCCGATCAAGTCAACTTCATCCATGGCGATGCTGCCGGCTATGTCTCTGACGAGAAAGTCGATGTGGCAGCCTGTGTCGGCGCCACTTGGATCGCCGGGGGAGTCGTCGGCACTATCGAGCTTCTGGCGCATAGCCTCCGCACCGGAGGGATCATCCTCATCGGCGAGCCCTACTGGCGGCAGTTGCCGCCGACGGAAGATGTTGCCAAGGGGTGTCTTGCCAACTCAATCTCCGATTTTCTCACACTTCCGGAACTCCTCGCTTCTTTCGGCCACCTTGGCTATGATGTCGTGGAAATGGTTTTGGCAGACCAAGACGGCTGGGACAGATACGAGGCGGCCAAATGGCTCACCATGCGCCGATGGCTTGAAGCCAATCCCGACGATGAGCTAGCGAAAGATGTTCGAGCCCAACTAACCTCGGAACCCGAGCGCTACGCCGCTTACACGCGTGAATACGTGGGCTGGGGTGTGTTCGCGCTGATGCCGCGGTGATGAGGGGATTGCCGGACGACTCAGAAAGTGGGGAAAAGCCAATCATGCCCGCCGGATGTCCAATCGGGCGAAGAGAGAAACCATCATAAAAGCGAACTGAATAAGGGTTCTTCACAGCTAATGGTGCATCCGGTATCTGGTTTTCGTGACAACATTGGAAGGCGGATTGTCTATGACAACAGATGAAGATGGGCAACTGCCTATCGTGATCGTGGGGGGCAAGGTATGGGACGGCATGGCCGATAAGCCTCTTGGTGTAGTGGAGAGCCTGATCAAAGACGGCAGGATCGTAGAGATGGGCAAGTCGGTGAGCCGACCCGCTGGGGCAAAGATTGTCGATCTTGATGGACACATCGTAATGCCGGGCTTGATGGACTTGCATGTCCATGTGACCCAAGACCCGAAGCATCCTCTCGAATCCATCACGCAGCATTCCGATGTCTTCAAGGGTCTATTCGCCCTCGGCTCCTTGCATGATCTGTTGATGAACGGCTTTACCACGATCCGGGATGCGTGCGCTTTCGACCATGGGTATGTGACCGTAGATCTCAAGCGGGCCATCCAACAGGGGTTGATCGTTGGGCCACGTATGTTCGTTGCGCCACACATGATCTCCCCTGTCGGCGGACATGCGGACCTCGCGGGTCTTATGGCTTCTGAATTTTCCCCCGCTCTTAGAGTCAAGAACATCGCAGATGGACCAAACGAGATCTACAGAGTAGTGCGGGAGGAGATCCGCGGCGGCGCTGACTGGATAAAGTTCGCCGGGTCAGGCGGCCTGGGAGACCCCTATGGCGGTCCCAACGAGACCGCGTACACCATGGAGGAGATGAATACGCTCGTCCGGACCGCTCATGATCTCGGCATCCCGGTCTGCACCCACGTCTATGGCACGGAAGGCGTCAGACGTGCAGTTTCCGCTGGTGTGGATTCCATTGAGCATGGCAGCCTTGCTTCCCAGGCGGATCTTGCTTTGATGGAGAAGCACGGGATCTTCCTCTTGCCAACGCAATACGCGATCATGCATGATCTTGATCAACTCAACGATTCGAAGTATGCGGCCTCGATCCCCGCATTTCTGGTCCAGAAGAAGCTCAAATATGCCGAAGCTCTACTTGCCGCGGCAGAGCATGTGGCAAAGAGCAACGTCAAGATCGTATTCGGGACTGATGCGGGTTGCTTTCCGCACAAGGATAACTGGAAAGAGTTTCCCGAGATGGTAAAACACCATATCACACCTTTGAGGGCGCTGAAAGCGGCGACGAGCACTGCGGCGGAAATGTTGAAGCGCCCCGACCTTGGAACCCTGGCGGTAGGCAAAACGGCGGACATTATTGCAATGCCCGGCGATCCGTTCCAAGACATCGGCGTGATGGGGGAGGTTGATTTCGTGATGAAGGAAGGGAAAATATACAAGCAACGCAACGCCTGAATGATGTTGACATGGGAGTAAACCATCAAAAATGGACGGTGAGAACGGCCAAGGCCTTTGCCCGAACCAGGCAATCCAGCGGACGTCTTGCCGCTGCCGCTGATTTTAGCATTATCAGAGACAAGCAACAAAAAAGTACTTGACCAATTGGTATTTAAGACCTAAAATATGGTCATAATTTGTCACAAAATTAAACTCAATTATGGTGAAAAAATGAAAGCTGTTTTAGCAGGTTGTTCAGCAAGCATATCGGAATTAAAAAAGAATCCCAGTGCCCTTATTGACCAGGCAGAGGGTGAACCTATAGCTATTCTCAATCATAACAGACCTACGGCATATCTCGTTCCGGCTGAAACATATGAGCAACTCATGGAAAAACTCGAGGATTATCAGTTGGGTCTGATTGTGAAAGAAAGACAAAATGAAAAAAATTCTGCCATCGAAGTGAATATTGATGAGTTATAAATACAAGCTCAAATTCATTCCTACAGCCCTCAAGGAATGGAAAAAACTTGATGGTTTCATTCAGTCGCAATTTAGGAAAAAATTAAAAGAACGTCTCCAAGAGCCACATGTCAAAGCGAGTCGGCTTTCAGGCTTTGAGAACCACTATAAAATAAAATTAAGAGCAAGCGGATATCGCCTTGTTTATGATGTAATCGATCAAGAAATTTGTGTTATGGTTATCGCAGTCGGCAAAAGAGACAAAAGCGAAGTTTACAGGCAAGCTCAACAAAGAACCAAAAAACCATAGCAAATTGGTAACAACCAACAATCAGGCCGATCGCTGAGCTCGCAGCTGATTTCGGCGTTCGGCAAAAGTTCTTTCATGCCTTGCCGTTGACGGAAAACAAAACCATTGGTGCGGTCGTCTTCCATGAAGGCTTTACCGTAAAAGGCTAACCAGGCGCTGAACAGTATCGGTGGGAACGGTCTTCAGCATCCCAGTCAGCTTTCCATTCAGCTTTATAAGCAGGAGGCAGCAATGTCCATAAGCATCGTCAGACTGGGCACGGCGCGAACCGAAGGCGAGGGCATTCGCATTGGAACGGTGCGTCGTCCACCCAGAGGGGTCCCAAAGTCCGAGTTCGCATCGCAAAATTGGTACGACATATGGTTTCCAAATCTCGCCCCAAGTGCGGAAACCATGAAGCTTGGGCAAGGGGCAACTACGCCCGCTCAGTGGGCCGCTTTCGTCAAGAAATACCGAACTGAGATGGCAACTCCGGAAATCAGCCGCACTCTTGATCTCTTGGCGGTTCTTTCACACCAGAGCAATTTCTCTGTCGGGTGTTACTGCGATAATGAAGCCCACTGCCATCGGTCGGTGCTGAGAGCACTTTTGGCCGAGAGGGGCGCAAAAATTGAATGATTTAGGTGCTTTCGTTTGATATAATAATATCTGGGGACTCGTCATGTGGTTATGGGCCGTCATAATCGTTGCGGGCATCTGCACCTTTCTAAGTCTTTATATGTCCTTTCTCGCCTTCCGACTTGGCGACGGGGGCGCTTTTCTATTTTTGGGTTTTGGCCTGTTTTTCGGGATTTTATTCGTAATCTCCGTCATTAAGGTTGCCGCCGGGAAGAGCGCTTTTTTAAAAAAAAGGGTTGATGAGAGAATGTCGGGAGAACCCAAGCCGGTATCCTTTGTACCTCACTGGTTTATCATGTCGGCATTAATCAGCACGGCCATTGTCATAGTTGCGGCCATACTCATGCCGCTATTTTTTAAATGAGAGACCAAGGAGGATATGACTATGAGTATCGAGATGTTACGCGACTTTCTTTTGTGGAGCGCCGTCATCAACTACGGCCTCCTGCTCTGGTGGTTTCTGGTCTTCATTTTTGCCCACGATTGGATGCATCGCTTTCATGGACGCTGGTTTAGTTTGCCCGTAGAGCAGTTCGATGCCATCCACTACACAGGGATGGCTATTTACAAGATAGGCATTATTTTGCTCAACTTAGTGCCTTACGTTGCGCTCCTTATTGTTGCATAAGCTGTCAGCACATCAGTGACTCCAACCACGGCCGACACGGCTGTGGGCAACATTCGCACCGCAAATATCGGCTACGCCCTCGTCGGGATAAGATAATAAGGTTATGCGCCTTTGGACATTGCATCCTAAATATCTGGACGCTCGCGGCCTTGTCGCGCTCTGGCGTGAAGCGTTGCTGGCACAGGCGGTCCTTGGGGGGCAGACATGCGGTTACACCCGCCATCCCCAGCTTATTCGCTTCCGTAACTCTCCATCACCCATAGAAGCGATCGGCGCCTATTTGCATGCCGTTCATAACGAAGCCACCCGGCGGGGTTACTGTTTCGACGTAACAAAAATAGCCGCTATTGGCTGTGTAGAACCTATTGTGGTCACGGGGGGACAACTGGATTACGAATGGGGGCACCTAAAATCGAAACTGCGCATCCGCTCTCCGATCTGGCTTGACGGACTGGCCCCCTCATCCCGTCCGGAAGCTCATCCCCTGTTTCAGATCGTTCCCGGTCCGGTGGCGGATTGGGAGGTCATGCGGCCCAGCAAGACGCACCGGCAAACGAGCAAATAATCTGCGCGCCGCTGATATTTGACGCCCGCTCCAAATAGAGGATGAAACATTTCTTCCGCTGTGATACGGGAAGAAATTGAGGATTATCGAATTGAATAGGAAGGTTAGCGCATATGCGCTACGATGACGACAAAATCGACGAATATACCTTGGCACTTCTCTATCTGGTAACACATGAAAGGCACGAAGGGCTGGGAGCGCGAGCTTGGAAGGGATTTGATTGGGAAACCCTGAACAGGCTTCATGAGAAAGGATACATATCAAATCCTGTCGGTAAAGCAAAATCGGTCGGAATGACTGAGGAAGGATTTCTCAAGGCTAAGGAAATTTTCGAACGGCATTTCACCAAGGAAACTAAGATGATACCGTTACCGGAATTTACACCGGCGGCGAGAAAAAGATGGGAACAAGTTCCTGAGTGGGCGAGAATAAAGATTATCGAAGCAGTATGGTGTTCGCAGTGCCTGACCGGTGTACCATTACAAGTGTATGAGGGAAAAATGGTTGGACGATCTCTTTTATTGCGGGGTGTTTGCAAAAAGTGTGGAAGCGAGGCTGCGCGGGTGGTAGAACCGGAAGACTGATACCATCAGACCAGAATGCAGAAAAAGAGATGAATTAAAGATGATACAGACAAAAATCGATTCCCTGGCATTCCGCCTGCTTGCCACTCCTTTTGGCCCCGTGGCAGTGCTCTGGTCTCCCTGGGAAGACCGGCCGGGAATCTACCATATCCTGATATCGAGTCCGGAATTATCCGCCCTAAAGGCCCGCGAGAAGTCCTTTCCCGACGCCGTCGCCTCCTCCTGCGCGGAGGTCGATATCCTCGCTGATCAAATTGAAGCCTCTCTGAACGGCACGGATATTCAGTTTTCTCTCGACGTATTGCGCCTTGACCTATGCTCTCCTTTTCAACAGCAAGTTTTGCGTGCCGATTACGCTATTCCCCGGGGCAGTGTCAGTACTTACAAGCTCCTTGCTGAGCACGTAGGCAATCCCCGTGGCGCCCGCGCCGTGGGAACGGCCCTGGCGACCAATCCCTTCCCCATCGTCATCCCCTGCCACCGGGTAATTCGTTCCGATGGCAACCTGGGGGGCTTTGGGGGCGGCACGGAAATGAAACAAAAACTGCTGGAGATCGAAGATGTTGCCTTTCATGACACCGGTCTCGTTGCCACAGGCAATTTCTTTTACCAGGAGCAAGCAGCCGTTTAACGCGAGATATTAACACATTATAAACAATCGGATGGGAACGGGTCTGTTTTATGGCTTTTAAGAAAATTGTCTTCATTGTCAATCCCCATTCGGGAAACGGCGCCACGGGAAGGGAGTGGCCCCGCATTCAGACAGCGGCCAGAGCCCGGTTAGGGACAGCCTTCACCTCATGCCTGACATCGGGACCGGGGGACGCCGCCCGCATTGCGAGGTCGCATCTCCTTGACGGCGCCGACCTGATCGTATGTGTCGGTGGAGACGGCACTCTCAATGAGGTGGTCAACGGATTTATGGATGAAGAGGGGCCAATCAGGAAAGACGCACGGTTGGGATTCATTCCCAACGGTACGGGCTGCGACTTTGTAAGGACGGCGCCAATACCCCGGAAACTTGAAGAATCCCTTGATACGATTCAGCAGGGCCATGCATGTTTGATAGATCTGGGTCGCCTTTGCTACCGGAACCATCATGACGTCCCCAGCACCAGTTATTTCCACAATATCGCGAGTTTTGGCCTCGGCGGGGAGGTTGATGCCCGGGTCAACAGGACGACCAAGGCCTTCGGTCCCTTTATCTCCTTCATTTGGTCAACCCTGATCGCTATCCTTTTGTACGGGAAAAAGACAATCCGCCTCAAGATAGATAACTATTATGACAAGGAAATAAAAATCTGGAACGTCGCGGTGGCTAATGGGCGATGTCATGGCGGGGGCATGCGCGTAGCCCCTGATGCGGTCATCGATGACGGTCTGTTTCATATCACCGTGATTGGAGATCTGAGCCTGGCCGGGGTCTTTCGCCATCTTCCCAAGCTCTACAATGGAAAAATAACAGAAATCAAAGAAGTTTCCTGCCTGACCGGCAAAAAGTTGGAAGCCTCTTCTCAAGAGCCCGTGCTGCTTGATGTGGATGGAGAACAGCCGGGGATTTTACCCATCACTATTGATATCATGCCCTCGGTGCTTTGGATGATCACACGGCAGTCTTCCTGAGGATGACGGCCAACTTTTCGACTTGCTACGGGTTCAACAAGGTTAATGTCCTCGTAAAAACCATTATATTTCCTCCCCCTTCAAGGGGGAGGTCAGGAGGGGGATGGGGTAATAACTGGTAGCGGTTACACAAAACCCATCCCCAACCCCACCCTACCCTTGAAGGGGAGGGAGAGTTATCGGTGATCTCATCCTGTCGTTATCGTTCCCACGCCGAGCGGGGGACCTGGAAAACAAAAAGGCGTTTCATGTCTGAAATAAATCAAAGAACTTGCTCGCGGCCGGCCTTCTGGAACAACAGCAAGCGTTTCTACGACCTGAAGAGCTTCTGGCGGAATCGCTTCGGCTGCAAGGTTTACAAGCTGCCCATAGACGCCGGGTTCACCTGCCCCAACCGGGACGGACAGGTGGCGACGGGGGGCTGCATCTACTGTGACGGCCGGGGATCGAAGCTGCGCCAGGCAGGGCCCCTACCGTCGGTGACCGAACAGATCCGCAAAGGGATGGCTTATTATACCATGCACCGCCAGGCGGGGAAATTCATCGCCTACTTCCAAACATTTACCAACACTTACGGTGACTTGGAACATTTAAAAAGGATCTATGACGAGGCCCTCTTCCCAAACGATGTCCTGGGTTTATCCATCGGGACCCGTCCGGATTGCATACCGGATGAAGTTATCGATTTACTTGAATTTTATGCAAGTTCCCATCACATTTGGCTGGAGTTGGGCCTCCAGTCCATACATGACCGGACCTTGACCTTCCTCAACCGGGGCCACAGCCGGGAAACCTTTTTAGACGCCGTCGGTCGGATTAAAGGACGGGGCATCCACCTCTGTGTCCACATCATCGTCGGACTGCCCGGGGAGACGCATCAAGACATTATGGAGACGGCCCGGGTCCTGGCGGGACTGCCGATCCAGGGCATCAAGATCCACTCCCTTTTAGCCTTGCAAGGCACCGCAATGGGCAATCTTTACGAAAGCGGCGCTATCTCTTTAATATCTAAAGAGGAATATGTGACCACCGTTTGCGATATTCTCGAAATCCTCCCTCCCGAATTGGTCATCCAGCGGCTGACCGCCGACGGCTATAAAGACATCTTCCTTGGTCCCTCCTGGGCCGTTAACAAGATGGACGTCCTCAACAGCATCGACTGGGAACTCAAACGGAGACAAACCTGGCAGGGAATCCGCTCCAGGAAAGAGGGAAATAACCCTTAAAGATGCCTCCCTCTCGAAGGGTGATAACATAAAGATTCCTCCCCCTTCAAGGGGGAGGTTAGGAGGGGGATGGGATTAGAACATATACTGACTACATAAAGCCCATCCCCACCCCAGCCCTCCCCTTGAAGGGGAGGGAGTTACAGGGGAGGCAGCGCGCAATAGCTACAGCCACCGCCCCCCCCTGAAAGAGCGAGCGCTTCGTTTTTCCCGATGTTTATTTCAGATAATCAGGAAGCTGCTTCCCATCCTTTCCCTGAAAACTGCATAGCTGGTTGCAGGTTTTGCAGGGTGTTTTGGCAGCGGGCAGCGGCGGTTCGCCCTTGATCTTCTGTTCGATGAATTTTATGCATTTATTCACCTTGGCGTCCGCCCCTTCCACCACCAGGGTCACACAGCCTTCCGCGCCTCCCCAGCCACCGGAGGCAAAATGGACGGCATAAACGCCGAAAAGGGTTTCAATAGCGTCGAGTTCCGTGAACACCCGGCCGTCGGCCACACAGGCCATGCCCCCGCGGGCGCCGATGGTTTTGCCGAGTGCCGCCGTTCCCCCGAATTGCGCCGCCGCCTCCACGGAAGGAATCATCTTTTCGAGCCCTACCGGATAGATAATCTCCAGACCCCGGGCCTTCAAGGCCATGTAAAACTGCCCCATCGTCCCACCTGAGGGACTGGCCATGATCACCCCCACGTTGCCTTCGGCGTCGATGGCATTCGCCCCTTTCAGCAAGATGTCGCCGGCGCCGAGTTTATCCAGAACAGCTCCCGGCTCGACCGGGAGGGGCTCGCCCTTATGGAAGGTTACCGGCTTGGTTCTTTCCTCCGCCCCAAGGACGCACAGCACCCCCTTAATTACCTGGCCCGCTGTATATCCCTCTTTCTTGATTTTTTTGCCGAGGAGCTCTTCGAGAATGTAGGCGTTCGTCGATCCTCTGCCTACGAGGAGGTAGCCGTTCTTCTGGGCATGCTGAATCTCGGGCAGGGCCGCCACACCCTTGCCGATCAACCGTTTTGACTCCGCCGGGGTCAAGGTAAACATTGCCTGCATTCTGAATTCTCCTTTCTTTCTGTAAACTGGTTAATTTACTTTTTTATCCGCTTTCAAAGGAATGACATATTCGGAAGAAATTCAGAGCGCTCTCCCCATCAATCGTTCCTTTAACAATGAAAAGCGCTGTTCCGTCCTGTTGTTTTTAACGGCGATGGCCAGGGCCTTCTTGGTTCCCACCAGGACCACCAGTTTCCGCCCCCTGGTCACGGCCGTATAGATTAGATTCCGCTGGAGCATCATGTAATGCTGGGTCATAATGGGAACAACCACGGCCGGATACTCGGACCCCTGGCTTTTATGGACCGTCACGGCGTAGGCCGGGACCAGCTCATCGAGGTCGGCAAATTCATAGGTTACAAATCTCTCATCAAAAAGGACTTTAAGCTCCTGATCTTCCTCATCGATATGAAAGATCCGGCCGATATCGCCGTTGAAGATCTCTTTATCATAATTGTTGCGAATCTGCATTACCTTGTCATGAATCCGGAACGTCTTTCCGAACCGAGAGACCCCGCCTTCCCCGGGATTCAATGCCTGCTGAAGGGCGGTATTCAGATTGGTCACGCCCACGATCCCTCTGTTCATCGGGCTTAAAACCTGAATATCATTAATGGGATTCAATCTGAACCGTGCCGGTATCCTTGTTTTCACCAGGTTCAGGATTGTGTCCAGGACCTTATCCGGGTCCTCCTGCTGAATGAAATAGAAATCGGACAGGGTATTGTCGTCGGGTGCTGGTTTTGGCTCGGGAAACAGGCCATGATTGATCCGGTGGGCATTGACGATAATGGAACTCTCTTTGGCCTGGCGGAAGATTTCATTCAGTTCGACCACCGGCGCCACCCCCGAAGCAATGATATCCCTTAAGACGTTGCCGGGGCCGACCGACGGCAACTGATTCACATCGCCGACCAGGATCAGGGTTGCCCGCGTGGGAACAGCCTTCAAGAGGTAATGCATGAGGACAATATCGATCATGGAGGCTTCATCAACGATCAAAATATCGCAATCCAGGGGGTTGTTTTCATTTTTCTGAAATCCCCCGCTCTTGAAATTGAACTCCAGCAGGCGATGAATGGTTTTCGCTTCCTGGCCCGTGGACTCGGCCATCTTTTTCGCCGCCCTTCCCGTCGGGGCCGCCAGGAAAATGGTCGTTTTGACGGTTTTATAGATCTTCATGATGGCGTTGATAATGGTTGTCTTCCCCGTACCGGGGCCGCCGGTGATGATCATGAGCTTGCTTTCAATCGCCGCCTTGACGGCCTGGAGCTGCTTTTCCGCCAAGGTGATGGCCAGCTTCTCCTGGACCCAGCCCAGGGCCTTCTCAACATCGATCTTGCGCGTCTGCTTGGAGGCGGAAACCAGCGCCTTCAGCCTGGCCGTTGCCTGGTTCTCGGCAAGGTAAAAGTGGGACAGATAGATCGCCTGGTGGTCGAGATCCGGCCTTTTCTCGCTCGTTATCATCTGTTCCGCAACAAGGTTCCGGATGGCCTTTTCGATAATGTCGGCGCCAATCCCCAGCATGGTCAGGGATTGCTCAACAAGAAAAGGTTGGGGCGCATAGACATGTCCCTGTTCGGCCAATTGATTCAGGACATGAAGGATTCCCGCTTCCGCCCTGACCAGTGACTCCTTGGCAAAGCCCATCTTTTCCGCGACCTTGTCAGCGGTGAGAAAGCCGATGCCGAAGATATCCCTTGCGAGGCGATAAGGATTCTCCTGGACAATCCCGATGGCCTCATTGCCGTATTGTTTGAAGATCTTGGCTGCGAATCCCGTGCTGACGCCGTGGGTCTGGAGAAACAGCATGACCTCCCGGATCTCCTGCTGATCCTGCCACGCCTTCCGGATCATGGCGATGCGTCCCTCGCCAATCCCCGGTATTTCGGTGAGCCTTTCGCTGCGGTGTTCAATTATCTCCAGGGTATTCTTACCGAATTTAGCGACGATACGCTTGGCCATGACCGGTCCGATCCCTTTGATCAGGCCTGACCCCAGGTATTTCTCGATGCCGTGGACCGAGGCGGGGGTCTTCGTTTGGGAAAAGGAGATCTTGAACTGGCGTCCATATTTCTCATGGTTGGTCCATTCCCCTTTCATGCTGAGAACTTCCCCGGGAGTGGGTCGGATCAGGTTGCCGACACAGGGGACAAGATCTTTGTTCCCCGCGATCTTGACCTTGGCGATAGTATAGCCGGTCTCTTCATTGAAATAGGTGATGTTCTCGATCTGACCTTGGAGATCCATAAGATTTGTCTGGGTCATTAATATTCAGCCCTCGGCGATTACGATGTTGATAAATGACATGTTTCCGTACTTTTTTCAAGCACATGTTCCTCCTAAACCATTCAATATCGATGTGCGTTAGGAAACCTTTAAAAAATGGCTTCGCTGCAGCTCAAAAATCTTTTTCGCTTCTCGTCGGTATACATATAATTATGAGTGATTACCGCCCTCCTTATGGCCTTCATCCCGCAAAACAGCTCAGTATGAAGGCGTGCCTGATGAAATTGGCCTGGCGCTTCGGATTCATCAAAAACATCCCCCTCAACGAGCTTCCGGACCGCCTCAAGGAGCTCGCCAAAGGGAAGCTTATTGTCACCGTCTGCCCCCACTGCGACCGCGCCGAGATCGCCAGAACCTATCTGACCTTGCAGGGCTACCGTTCACGATACCTTGTCGAGGGACTGCTCGGGCTGGCCGAGTATCTGAGAGGGGACCGGGCAAAAAGTTTCATTGACGATTTGAGAGTACCGGGAGGAAGAGAGATTTTCAAATAACCGTTTCAACCTCCTCCTCGTTTACGACGCCCGGACCAGTGGCGGCGGGAGCGGTGAGCCGATCCTGGATTGGTGCGGGACGGTCATCGGGGTAAATTCCGCCTACCTGGAAGAGTTCTTGGGCGGAAATTACGGCGTTCCTATTCAATTCGGGCAACGACTGCTGGCGGGCGGCGGCAAGAGGTCGCGGCGGCGCGGGCCGAAGCGCCAGAGTTTCTCAGTCGTTACGAAAAGGAAAGGGAGGAATAAGGCATACGTCCCTGATGACGATTAATACACCAGGAGATCCACGAGATATCCCGCCGCGACGGCAACAAGGAAGACGTTCAGTACAAAGGCTGTAATCAGTTTCTTCTTGAACATGGAACCGAGGATGATCATCTCCGGGATGCTCGCCCCGGCGCCGCCGATGATGAGCGCCAGCACCGTGCCCACCCCCATGCCTTTTCCAACGAGAGCGGCGCTGACGGGAATCACGGTTTCCGCCCGGATATACATGGGCACGCCGATTAGCGCCGCGATGGGAATGGACCAGGGGTTATCCGGACCCGCCCATCTGACGACGAGATCTTGCGGGAAAAAGCCGTAGATAAAGGCGCCAATTCCCGCGCCCAACAAGAGGTACCAGAACACCCCCACGAAGGTGTCTACCGCTGAAGACGAAGCCCTTTTTATTTTTTCTTTGAACGGTGCCTGCTCCGAATCAATTGCTCCGTAGTCCGCTGCAAAGTTGACCTCACAACATGACGTCGCCGTTGGTTTTCCTGTGGCCGTCGTTGGAGCTGTGGCACAGCATCCGCCGGACGCAGGCAGGGTGGAAAAGTTTATCAAGGTTAAGGGCTCCTTACCGCTATCGGCAGCGCAACAACCGGCGGCTACCGGCTGAATTAACACCGGCGGAGCGACCGTATTTGCTTCACCGGCGCAACAGGATGGCTGTATATCCACCAGTGGTTTGACCTGGTTTTGCATATCGAGTTTTGACAGCAGGGCCGCTGCGGCTATGGAACCGAAAAAGGTTATAGCCACATAAACTACCGTAACTTTATAGCCAAGGAGGGAGAGCAGCAGGGCGATAATGATCGGGTTCAGCACGGGGGAGGAAAAAAGAAAGGCCATTGTGGGGCCAAAAGGGACGCCGCCCTTCAGCAATCCGGCCGTGATTGGAACGGTGGAACAGGAACAGAAAGGAGTGATGGCCCCCAAACCGGCACCGAGGAGGTATTGCACCCAGGTCAGCTTGTTGGACAGAAAATTCCGGATGCGGAACGGAGGAAGATATTCCGTCAGTATTCCGATAAGAAAGGAAACGGCAACAAATATCAAGACAAGCTCTCCGGCAATCACCAGAAAAAATTTACCGGCGGTAACAAAATTATTCATTTCAAACATTATCCTTCCTCCTGAGTTCATCCTTTGATTTCTCGTTTCCCTGAGAGACGTGTCTCCGGTTCTTCGTCGTCTGTCGGATGAATTTGCTTTTTCAATGATGGTTGATTCTTTCAACCGTTATCGGTTAGCCTATTTTTTCGCAACCTGGTCTAATCTACTTCCCGTCTTTTATCCATGGGGGTCATTTGCCCCTGTGCAGCCTGGAGAAAAGCTCCAAGGCTGATTATGAGTATTTCCCGCATGGCCGGGTCCATCGCCGCCAGAATCGTTTGCATTTTATTCGCGAGCTGGTCCTCTATCCGGTTCATGAGCGATTTGCCCTCTTCCGTCAATGTTACACAACAGAACCGCCCATCTTCTTGATCCTGTTCGCGACGCGCCAGCCCCTTTTCTTCCAGGCGTTGGACAATACGGGTCGCCCCGCTTTTTGTTACAACCGCCTTTTTCGCAATATCCTGCATGGTACAGGCACACTGGTGAAATACGGTATGAAGGGCGCGAAATTCGCCATGGGAAATGTTTTCACAGCATTCCCCGTCCAGGCTTTGCGTGCCGAAACAATACATCATATTTTCAATCAACCCGGCAATTTGTCTGGCCTGTTCATCCATCAAATCATCCTCCTGATCATTACCCTAATTCTTCAATGTGGCACCAAGGGAATCTGTGGCAACCTTCTTTCAGTAATTGTTGATTTAGTCAACTATAAAATTGATAGAATATTTTTTGCTGCATTTTCAATCCCATTACCTGTCGTAGCGTATTGTGGTAATTTTTTTAAGGACGCTACTAAAGGGATGGGATGGCATTTTTTTTGCGCGTGGCTACTTTTTATGCAACTGGATACTTCCATCTGGCTATAATATATTCGGCAGGCTATTTATATTTATGAGGCAAGAACGATAAAGAAACTGATGACAGTAGTGACAGTGGTCGCCATAGCGGCAGTCGTGACATCTAACCGACCTCATATAGATCCCGGGAGAGCAATGGATTCCTTTACAAAACGTAAGGGTTAGCTGTAGAATGATCATAGAAAGGCAAATAACTTTGGAACACAACCACAATCATAATCATGAACCGCCGACGTCGCTAAAGAACCTGATCTTCGCCATGGTGATCAACGGCGGCATCGTCGTCTTCGAGATGATCTTCGGCCTCCTCCTCCAGAGTATGGCCCTGATCTCCGACGCCGTCCACAATGTGGCGGCATCAGAGAGGCGCTGCTGGGAAGCGTTACGGAAGCGGTCGCCCAGCACCATGTCCGGCCGGTTTTGGTCGTTCCCCGTGATTAGGAGATGTCAATACTGCTTGACAGTCATGAATCATCACTATATATCTCCACAAAGGAATATAAAGGGCTGCATCCATGAAAGATTACATTAAAGTCATGAAGGCCGTGTCCGACCCGAACCGGGTGAAGTTGTTGAAAATCCTGCAAACCCGGGTACTCTGCGTCTGCGAGATACAGTCGCTATTGAGCATCGCCCAGCCCACCGTTTCCAAACACTTGAAGGTTCTCGAAGAAGCCGGCCTGGTAACCTTCAAGAAGGACGGCCTGTGGGTCAATTATCAGTTAGCCGACGGCAATAAAAGCCCTTACGCCGCCACGGTTTTAGGGAATCTCCGTCACTGGCTCAGCGACGACCCCGAGGTTCGGACCCTGGTGGAAAGGACCCCTGATGTTTCCCGCGTGCAGATCTGCATGAAACCATGAAAAGCACACAAAAGCTGATTATGGCCTGTTGCGGGGCCGCCAATGTCGGGCAGTTATACAATCAAGTTGCCTTTTATTAAGCTGTTGCGGTTAGTTATGTCGCCTTTCCCTCATCATTGACCTGTGATGTTCATCAAAAGAATAATTGCCAGCAAGAATGGGAATCGCGGGATATTGACTTACCGCTCCCATCTTCAGTAATTGCGCCCTTGGGGCAATCTCAGGGAGCTCACGACCTTCTTGTCCGATCTTTTCTTGACATTGCTTTACAGCAATGTATGAAAGTGGTAATGAGCTTTTTAAATCCTGGGGATAGTCGCATGACCAGTAGTGCCCGGCAATGATTAAGGAGTTAGAGAATATAGTGAAGAGAAAACTTAATTACCTGCTGTTGCCCATTTTGTTTTTAATCGCCACATCAACAAGCGCTGCCGGTGAACCGCTAAAGACCGTTCCTGTAAAGGGCATGGTGACGATGGTGGATCTGGGGGCAACCCGTTGCATCCCCTGCAAGATGATGGCGCCGATTCTGCAAAAATTGGAGAAGCGTTACGCCGGCAAAGCGGCCATTGTCTTTCTCGATGTTTGGGTAGATCCCAAGCCGGCCCAGCGTTTCGGCATCCACGCCATTCCCACCCAGGTATTTTTCAATAAGAAGGGGGAAGAAATCTATCGACACGAAGGCTTCATGAGCGAGGAGGCGATTGTCGCCGTCCTTCGGCAGTTGGGTGTGAACTGAGGAAAGAGAACAATATGGAAAGTTTTTTTCTCACCGTAAATCAGTGGCTGACCGGCGAACCACTCCTGGCCGCCATGGGAAGCTTCTTCTGGGGGATGATCAGCGTCCTCTTCAGTCCCTGCCATCTCGCTTCCATTCCCCTTATGGTGGCGTATGTGGCAGGACAACGCGAAGTTTTAGCGCCCCGCCAGGCGGGACTTTACGCTGTCCTGTTTACGAGCGGTCTTTTCCTGTCCATTGCGGCGGCAGGAATTACCTGCGCTCTCCTGGGCCGCATGTTAGGGGACGTGGGGCCTTACTGGCAGATCATGGTGGGGCTGGTCCTCCTGTGGGTCGCCCTGGGAATGTTCGGCGTTCAGGCCTGCGCCGTTTCCGGCGGCGGCATCCTCCAGCGCCTCAATCTGAAAGGGCACAGCGGGGCTTTCCTCCTCGGCCTGGCCTATGGGATTCTCTCCGGGTCCTGCACCTTCGGCTTTATTGCCCCGATCCTGGCGATCATCACCATCCAGGGGCAGGTTGTCATGGGACTGGTCCTCATCACCCTTTTTGCCATCGGCCACTGCCTACCCATCCTGGTGGCGGGGACCTCCACGGCCCTCGTCGGCAAATTGATCGAAAACCAGGCATGGCAGCGTACCGGCGAGTGGTTCCGGAAAGGAGCGGGAGGAGTGATAATCCTGCTCGCAATTTATCTTATCGGGAATCCTTTTTTCGGAAGCTGACCATCGTTTCTTAAGCAGGAGGCGGTTCTATGAGTCCCAAGATCGTCATGGTCGTCGGTTTGGGCGTCCTTTCCGTTGCCTCGGGAATGCTGGGCTTGGGCGTGGCCTTTGCCGCCGTGCCTTTTCTGGCTTTTTTTCTTCCCGATCTCGTTCATCAGGTCCAGCCACTGAGCCTGCTTCTGAACGGCATTACAGCCCTCTTCGCCGTTTTCGGCTTTGCTCAGAGCCATTATGTTGACTGGCGAAAGGCTATTACCCTGGCTGTCGTCACCACCCTGACCGCACCCTTCGGCGCCTGGCTGGTCCTCTACACGCCGGTAATGTACGTCTGGTTCGCCTATCTCCTTTCGGTGATCTACATCGCCTACCGCCTCTTCCGGCCTGTCCAGGCCCGGCCGGGAGAAGAGAATTTCAAGCTCGCCCTGATTCTTGCCGTGCCGATCTCCGTTTTGAGCGGGCTTTTGGGCATCGGTCCCGGCTTTCTCCTCATGCCAACCCTGATCCTCGTCGGGTTTGACCCAAAAAAAGCAGCGGGGATCAACGCCTTCGCCGTCATGCCCCCTTCCTTTTCGTCCCTGATACCCCATCTGACCACGGCGCGCTTCGATTTTAACCTGACCGTGGCCCTCCTCCTTGTCGGCGCCGCCTGCTCCTTCCTCGGGGCCAGACTGACCAGCCTCTATGTCCCCAGCGGCCGGATCAAGCAGGGCTTCGGCATCCTCATCGTAGCCATGACGGTTTACAAGATATACACCTTTTTGGTGTAGATAAAGAAAGGATGGATGGATAAATGGATTTTCAAGGCATCGATGAAACGGTAAAAAAGCTGGAGAGGCACGGCTATATCAGCTCCCCGGAGATCGCCACCGTGGTCTTCCTGGCGAACGTCACGGGGAAGCCCCTCCTTGTCGAAGGCCCGGCAGGAGTGGGAAAGACGGAGTTGGCAAAAACCGTCGCCCGCGCCCTGGGCCGGGAGCTGATCCGGTTGCAGTGCTACGAGGGCATAGACGAGGCCAAGGCCCTCTATGAATGGGAATACGGCAAGCAGCTGCTCTACACCCAGATGCTCAAGGAGAAGATCCACGACATCTTTACCGTTGAAGACACCCTGACCGCCGCTGTGCAGAAGATCGCCGCCCAGGAAAACGCTTTCTTCTCCGAGCATTTTATCCAACCCAGGCCCCTCCTCAAGGCGATCACCGCTCCGGAACCCGTCGTCCTCCTCATCGACGAAGTTGACAAGTCGGATCCGGAATTCGAGGCATTTCTCCTCGAACTGCTGAGCGACTACCAACTTTCCATCCCCGAACTGGGGACGAAGACGGCAAGGCATATCCCCTTTGTCGTCCTCACCTCCAACAGCACCCGGGAGATGAGCGATACCCTGAAGCGCCGCTGCCTGTATCTATACATCGATTATCCCTCCCCGGAGCGGGAACAAGACATCGTCGCCCTGAAGTTTCCCGGCATCGACGAGCGTCTGGTGGAAAAAATCGTCGGCGTAGTGACGGACATCCGCAGCCTCGACCTGAAGAAGAAGCCCTGCACCTCCGAGACCCTGGACTGGACCCGCTCCCTATTGGTCCTCCAAGCGACGGAGATACCCATAGAGCTCATCATCCAGACGCTGAACGTCCTTTGCAAGCATCGCTCCGATCTCGATCAGACCAAGGGCCATTTCCTGGAAAAGGCTGGTACAGGCTCGGCCCCCCTGGAAAAAGCAAAGACCACCCCATAGAGAAGAACATGGGAATAGTTTCGTCAATCATCCAGTTCGCACGCATCTGCCGGGCGGCGGGCATTCCCGTTTCCCCGGCGGAAGTCCTTGACGCCGTGGAGCAGACGGACCGGATAGACCTTGCCGAAGAAGGGCAGTTCCGCACAGTCCTCAAAGCGAATTTTCTCAAGAATCACCGGGATGGCGATACCTTCGCAAAACTTTACGATTTCTTCTTCCACCACCTGTCGAACATGGGATGTAGGCAACGCGCACCGGCGACAAGGGAAAACCTCCTGAACATCCTTGCTAATCAAGGCAATGGCCTTACAGAAGAAGCGGACGATGAGAAGCTGTTGAAACTCCTGGCCCGCGATCCCCTGCGTTATCTCGCTCTTCTCCTCAAGATTCAATCATCCGCACCGGACATGCCCGAAATTGACCTCTCCCGGCTTTCACCCGGCGGGGAGACGTCCTTGGCACACGCCCGGCGGCCCCGGATGGATGCCCGGTTCCGGGAACTCCTGGCCAGGGAGTTTCCTTCCGGCGACGAATCCTTGCGTTTCTACCTTCAGGAATATCTCCTGAACGCCCTTCCCGATGGCGAGATAACGGATGCGGAAAAGGGCGCCCGTCCCATTGTTCCCATCCATTTTCCATCCGGTCCGGCACGCCGCTCTCCGGCGAACCTGGGAGAAATCCCCTTTCAGCAGCTCACCGAGGCGGAGGCGCAAGCGGTACACGCAGTCATTTCCCGCCTGGCGAGGAAATACAAGGACCGGATCACCCGCCGCGACCGGGTCAGCAGGAAAGGGTCCGTCGATATCCGGCGAACCCTTCGCAATGCCGCCCGCTACGACGGTGTGCCGATGAAATTGGCCTGGCGCCGCCGTCTGCCCCAAAAGCCGAAGATAGTCGCCCTCTGCGATGTCTCCTATTCCGTATGGGCGGCTGTTCCCTTTATGCTGAATATCCTCTATTCCCTACAGGACTGTTTTCGCCAGGTCCAGGCCTTCGTCTTTATCGCCCGTGTCGCCCCGGTGAGCGACACCTTTGCCCGCCGGGAAACTATGGCGGCTATCGATGAGGTAATGACGTCCTATCAGCTCCATTACCCTCGCAATGCTGTTTACGGCGATGAAAAGAATAGAGATCCTGGCGACCGAGACCCCGAAATATCCGACTACGGGACCGCTCTCGCCCAATTCCTGGGAAAATTCTCCGATGTCCTGGATCACCGGACTACCTTGATCATCCTGGGCGACGGCCGTTGTAATTTCCTCGCCCCCCGGTCGGACCTCCTCGGTAAGATAAAGGAGAAGTGTCGCCGGGTGGTTTGGTTGAATCCGGAGCCGGAAGTCCTCTGGGGAGACGGGGACAGCGAGATATTGTCTTACCGGCCCCATATTCAGGAATTGCGCCCCTGTAGCAATCTCAGGGAGCTTGCGGCCTTCGTGTCCGATCTTTTTGCGGTATTACTTTACAGCGATGTACAAAAATGATAGCCAGGCGCGTAAAGCCTTGGAGATAGTAAGATCACCAGCGAAGCACGGCAATGCTTTTGGGCTATGCGTCCTGGCCCTTTTTGCCGTCAACTTCATGCGCATGAACAAATACCTTGCTCTGGGCGCGTTTTGCGCCGGGATCAGGGCCTTTGCCCTTTTCTTCCAGGGATCGATACTGCCGCTGTACGGCTGAACGCTGCTTCATATAAAAGGGGGCAGATTTGCAATCTGTCCCCATACTTTTTGTACGATATTTTAGGCCAACTGAAAAGGAGCAAGCACATGAAAATCTTCTGGACTGCGCTGCTAACCTGTCTTCTGATGGGTGCGCCCGCCCTGGCAGCGGAACCGTTAACTTTTGATAATTATCTGAAATCTTTTGACTATCGGGAGCGGAGCGATATGAAGATCGGCATTCAGGAAATGTTGCAACTTTACAAACAAGGGCGGGCGCAGATCATTGATATCCGTTTCCCCGAAGAGTACCAGGCCTGGCGCTTCGGATTCATCAAAAACATCCCCCTCAACGAGCTTCCGGACCGCCTCAAGGAGCTCGCCAAAGGAAAGCTTATTGTCACCGTCTGCCCCCACTACGACCGCGCCGAGATCGCCAGAACCTATCTGACCTTGCAGGGCTACCGTTCACGATACCTTGTCGAGGGACTGCTCGGGCTGGCCGAGTATCTGAGAGGGGACCGGGCAAAAGCTTTTATTAACGACCTGAAACCACCAGACGAAATGGATCTTCTCGAATGACCTTTTCAACTTTTAACGCATATTAGCTGTGAACGATGGCGAGCACATATATTTACCGACCCCATGTGTGGATTTGCTTCCTGATAATTTAAGTGTCTGTTCCAGACGAAGAGACTAATCAATACGTGTTTATGGATAATTATTATGCAGCTGGATACTAAATCTGCATACAATATATCCTCAAGACAATCCTAATTCTTAACCAATCTTATTTAGTAATTTATATAATTTAATAATATAAGCTATTTGCGCCATCCCTTCTTTGTTGGTATAACCCTTGCTTTATAGCCGGTTATAAATACATCTGACCCCGGAGCAAATCACTAAATTCCAGGCTTACGGAGCGGGTCGAGGTTACGGTTATGCTAAGGGCATGAGACTTCAGGGCGGTATGGGTATGGGACCTGGAATGGGTCAGGGAATGGGCATGAGGGGTTATTAATCAGCGAAGATAATCGGATTCCAGGGAAAGGGCGCAGCAAGCAGTTGTCGCCCTTTCCCCTAACCGGCCTCATATAGATCCCGGGAGGGCAATGGATTCCTTTACAAAACGGAAGGGTTAGCTGTATAATGCTCATAGAAAGGTAAATGACTTTGGAAAACAACCACAATCATGATCATGAACCGCCGCCGTCGCTTAATAGCCTGATTTTCGACCATATCCTGATGACTGGGGAGGGATCGGACAGCGAAACGATCGTCCGCACGGCCCAGGAGAGGCTGCTCCACAAATACGGAATCAATTACGCGACGCTCCAGATCCTGCCCGGTTCGGCCGGGGAAATGGAGCACTGCAATCACTGCAATTGATCCAATGGAAAGATAGAGAGAAGAAAGGATAAACAGGCAATGGCATTGATTATCGCAAATAACATTCACAAGGATTATCAGGTGGGGGACGTCGTCGTCCACGCCTTGCAGGGCGTGGGGTTTGAAATCGAACCGGCCTCCTTCGTTTCTTTCATCGGGCCGTCGGGGAGCGGCAAGACGACCCTCCTGAACCTGATCGGCTGCCTCGACAAACCCACGGCGGGGACCTTGACGGTGGCTGATACGGACATCGCCCGGTTGGATCGGAAGGAGAGCGCCGCTTTCCGGGGAAGCCATCTCGGCTTCATCTTTCAGGATTTTAACCTGTTGCCGGTCCTGACGGCCTACGAGAACATCGAATATCCCCTCCTCATGGTCCAGAACGTCCCTCCGGATGAAAGACGCCAGCGCGTCACGGGGCTGCTGGAAGCGGTGGGGATGACCGACCAGGCGGACAAACGTCCGGACCAGCTCTCGGGGGGACAGAAACAGCGGGTGGCCATTGCCCGGGCTTTGGTCACAAGCCCCAAGGTGGTCCTGGCCGACGAACCGACGGCCAATCTTGATTCAAAGACCGCCCATGCGGTTGTTGAATTAATGAAAAAGATGCGGGATGAACTTCAGACTACCTTTATCTTTTCCACTCACGACCAGAAGCTCGTCAGTGAAGTGGAGATCCTCTTCCATCTGGAAGACGGCCTGCTGGCAAGCCACGGAAACGATAGGAAATGAGCCATGATGAATCTCTATAAAATCGCCTTGCGAAACCTACTGCGCTACAAGCGCCGCACCTTGCTTACGGCCTCGCTGATCACCGTCGGCGTCGTCTTTGTCCTGATTTTTGTGGCTGTTTCCGGGTCCTTCAAGGCCATGATGATCGGCCAGATCACCGACGCCATGCTGGGCCACATTCAGATTCATAAAAAAGGCTATGTCGCTTCCATCGACAATCTCCCGCTGAATCTGAACCTTAATTCCCAGACGACCGCCCGGATCGAAGAAATCCTCGGACAACAGAAGAATATTGAGGCCTCTTCGCCCCGTCTAAAGTTCGGCGGCCTCTTCAGCAACTTTGTCGAATCGACAAACATCCGCCTCAACGGCATCTATCCGGACCGGGAATTCAGGACGGTGCCTCTTCTGACCTCGCGCATCTCCGAGGGCAGGAAAACCATCGCCAAGGGAGAGATCCTCATCCCAGCTTTGCTGGCCAAGGGGATGAAGGTGAAGGTGGGAGATTCGGTTGTGATCGTGGCGACTAACAAGGACGGCTCCGTCAACGGCAAGCAGTTTGTCGTGGCGGGCATTATGGAAGGTGTGACCGGTCCTGGTGGACGGGACGGATATGTCCATATCGAAGACGCCGCCGAGGTCCTGCGTATGCCGGAAGTGGAAATCAGCGAGGTAGCTGTTCGGTTAAAGGATTTCGATCGCCTGCAACCGGCGGCCCGGGAAATTGAGAAACAATTGTCAGGGGAATTCGGGAAAGATGGTAAATTGCCACTGGAGATCCATACCTGGGAAGGATTGTCGCCGTTTGCCAACGTTGCCCGGATGCTCGACATCATGACCTTCTTCATCAAACTGATGCTCGTGGCCCTGGTTTTGATCAGCGTCCTAAATGTTATGATCATGGCCGTTTACGAACGGATCAGAGAGATCGGGACGATGGCCGCCATCGGTACACCCCCGGGCAAGATTCTTGCGTTGTTCATGATGGAGGGGCTGTCCCTGGGGGTCCTGGGAACCATCATCGGCGGCGGGGTGGGCTTGCTCATCCTGTTTATCCTGAATGTCGCCCATATTACCTTCAACTTCGGTCAACAGCAGGGCCTGCTCCTGCAAGCTTACGTGAACCCTATGGATTTTGCGACTATTGCCGTGATCGTCATCCTTGTATCCGTCATCGCTAGCTTGCAGCCGGCATTCAAGGCCTCACGTATGGAACCGATTGTCGCCCTGCGGCATGTGTGAAGGCTTTGCGAAAAATTATTTTATTTACCCTTGAAGGCGAGGGCCAGGATGGGGATGGGGTTTATTTAAAGGAGGCACAGAAATGTATAAAATAATTATCTTTTTAGTAACCATGCTTATGGCCTTTCCCGTTTACGCCCTAGACGGGACGGCGTTGCTCAAGCAGGTGGATCGGAACCTCAACCCCGAATCCTACGAAATGTACCGGAAATTGATAAACGTGGAGCCGGACGGGAAAAAGAAGGAATTTACACTTTTTTCCGTCAAAAAGGGCCAAGACAAGGTGGCGGCCCTTTTTCTCGCCCCGGCCAGCGAAAAGGGCCGCAGCACCCTCCGCCTTGGCGATAACATGTGGCTTTACATTCCGAATGTGGGGAAGCCCATAAGGATCACCAGCCTTCAGTCCGTCGTTGGGGGCGTCTTTAACAACGCCGACATCCTCAATCTGGATTACGCTGTAGAATACGATGTTGCCAAGGTTGAAGAAACAGGGAAAGAGTATCTCCTCCATTTGAAGGCCAAAAACAAAAATGTCGCCTATGATCAACTCAAGATGTGGGCGGACAAAGGGAAGAAGCTGCCGACTAAGATCGAGTGCCTCACAGCGGCGAATATGCTCATTAAAACCCTCTATTTCAAGGATCACAAGGATTTCGGGGGCGGAATCGTCCGGCCTGCCGTTATTGAGACGGACAGCCCTCTGTACAAAGGCTACAAGTCGGTGATGATCTATGCGAAGATCAAGAAACGCTCCTTCAAGGATGAGGTGTTTACCCTGACCTACATGCCCAATCTGGAATCCCTCCGTTAACGGGGGCAAACAACGGACAACTTAGTCAAAAATAAAGGTCACGGAAATTATGCCGACCCGCCTCTGCGGAAAGCCGATACTGCCCATTGCCATCCTGTTCCTTATCCTGTTTTTCCCTGCCGCGGTCTTTGCCGAGGAATCCTACACCTTTGATGCCGGGGAGATCGAGAAAAAGCCCTATCATTTCGGCGGCTATGTGGAATTGCGACCAGTTATGTACGTCCTGGACAAGGACTCCGCCCTCTACCAGCTCCAGTATTATCAGGACCCGCGCTCGACCCTGATGGAATGGAACGGCCGCTTCCAGTTGGAGGGGAGCTATGAAAAGGGGATCGGCCGGGTCTTCGTAAAAACCAATACAGACTTGCGCTACTCGACTTTTGCCAACGGCAGCGAGCGGACGGCGATCTTTGATGGCTATGGAACCCTTAAACCTTCACCTTCCTGGAAGTTTGAGGCCGGTAAGAAGACCTTAAAATGGGGGAAGGGGTATGCCTGGAACCCGGTGAATTTCATTGACCGCCCCAAAGATCCCTATGACCCGGACCTGCCGATCGAAGGGTATATAATGGCGACGATGGATTACATCCGGAGCTTCGAAGGTCCCCTGAAAACCTTCTCTTTTACTCCCGTTCTCATACCCGTCTATGATCATATCAACGACGACTATGGCGTGAACAACCGCCTCAACGCTGCCGGGAAGATTTATCTCCTTCTTTACGATACGGATCTGGATTTTATCTTTGCCGCCGACGGCAGCCGTACGACCCGGATGGGTATGGATTTTTCCCGGAATATCACGACGAGCTTCGAGATCCACGGCGAGCTGGCCTATATCCGGGATTATCAGCAGCCGTTCCTGGATAGCGCCGGCGTCCTGCAATCAAGGACCCAGGACGTGGTCAGCGGCCTTGCGGGAATCCGCCACCTGACCACCTTTGATCTGACGACGATCCTGGAATATTATCACAATGGAATGGGGTACAGCGCCGACGACATGAAATATTATTACAACTACATCCGCCAAGGCTATAACCGTTACAACAGCACGGGAAACGCCCAGATGCTAAATGCTGCCCAGAACCTGGCCACGGGCGGGTACGGACGGCTCAGCCCGATGGATGATTATCTGCAACTGCGCCTGAGTCAGAAGGAACCCTTTGATATTCTTTACTTTACCCCCGCCGTGACGGTCATGTTCAATCTCGATGACCAGAGTTACAACATCACACCGGAACTTCTCTACACGGGGATTACCAATCTGGAACTCCGCCTCCGGGCAGGTTTTATCAGAGGAAGCCGGGACACGGAATTTGGGGAAAAGGCCAACGATTACCGCTTTGAATTCCGGGCCGGGTACTACTTTTAATACGTGCCCGCTTCCGTTGATAGAGGGCCTAAATCCATCGAGTATCAATAGTCGATGATTTTTTCATGCTAGTTAAAGTCGAAACCTTGTTCTTCAAAAAGTTCCAGGCAGGCATCCACTACTTTGGCGTCGAATGCAGAACCCCGCAGCTTTTTGATTTCCTCCAACGCAACCGTTACTCCCAAGGCAGGTCTATATGGCCGATGGCTGGCCATGGCTTCAACCGTGTCTGCAACGGCGATAATCCTGGATTCTAAGAAAATTTCCTCACCGGAAATCCCTAAAGGATATCCGGATCCATCCATTCTTTCGTGGTGCTGATAAACCATAGCAACGATAACTGGGATAAAATCAACCTTATTCAATATTTTACAACCTACGGTCGTATGTGATTTCATCATCGCGAATTCGATATCGCTCAATCGTGATGGTTTTGTCAAAATTTCAGCGGGAATATATATTTTCCCTATATCGTGGATCAGGCTACCCATGCGAATCAAGTCTATTCTTTCTTCCGACAATCCCAACTCTCCGGCCATGGCCACGGCGAGTTGGGCTACGCGCCTTTGATGACCTGCCGTGTAGGGATCCCTTGATTCAACAATAATGGAAATAGCGTCAATGGTGCTGCTCATGGCTGATTGAAGCTTTTCAAAGCTCCTTTTCAACTCCATTTCCGATCTTCTGATGTCGGTCAGGTTTTTAAATGTTCCAACCAATCCGAGGAAATTGCCTTCTGAATCAAAATTAGGCGCTCCACTGATGCTGAAGTACCGCTCCGTGCCATCCTTATGAAGAAGGATGACTCTTTCTTCTTTAAGGGTTTCCTTGCGATCTCTGACTTGCTTGAAGGCTTTAATATATCTCGGTACGTCTTCCTTTCTCGCAATATCCACAAAAAATTTGCCGTTGACTTCCTCAGGCCGATACCCCAAAATTGTTTCAATTGCCGGGTTGGCATAGGTAAATTCCCCATTGATACCCAGGGTATATATTATATCCGGCGCATTTTCGCTAAGCGATCTGAACCGCACCTCGCTCTCCTTTATTTTCTGATAAACGAGGGCGTTATTGATGCTGATGCCAATCTGCGGGGCAATGCCCATCAAAAGACTCATCTCCGTCTGGCTGAGAGGCTTCTTTGATTGCACATTATCCACAATCAGGATCCCCATGGATTCCCCTTTATCAACAATAGGAGCGCAGATAAAAGACTGGCTGTTCATGGTGCGGACGAAATCAAGGCTCTTCGGTGAAAGATTTCTCTCAATTTCGGATATGTCATTGACCAAGACGGGTTTCTGTTTTCTGAAGGCTTCTACCGCCATACCCTTTGAGAGAGGGTTGTCAAGATGAAATTTGATGCTCTTCAGGTAATCTTCGTCTTTTGGGTTGTATCCGTAGCTTACCGTATAAACGAGACAGTCCTTTTGCCTGTTGGCAAGCATGATCATGCCCCGGTCGAAATCCAGTCTTTTTCGCAGGGATTCCATAATGGATTCGAGCATTTTGTCAACATCCAGTTTCGTGGAGGCGGCCTGGCCGATTTCCTGGATCAGGAGGGCCTCGTTGTAACGCTTATTAATCTGGTCCAGGAGGCGGTCCGCCGCATCTCCCTGGTTCTGGATGTTGGCAAGCAAGTCCTTCTTTTCCAGAGATTCGACATACAACGTCACGCCCATGGCGATGATTATATAAGAAAAAACAAGCGTATCCCAGTGACCGGGTTTGAGAAAGCCCAAGGAGGTGACGCAGAGAATAAATCCTAAGATAAAAGAATAATTACGGATTCGCTTCCATAAAAAGGCGCGTGTTTTTTCCCAGGAGATGATATAAAGGCAGCAGTCTCCCCCCTCATGAACACAGACAGGATGCTCTATACTGGCAAATTTATTAGTAAAAAGCTTCGCCAGGGCCTCCAGTGCGCCCATACGGTTTTGACATTGATAGGGCTTTTCAACTACCCTCGGCTGCAAAACGGCCTTCAGCTCGATCTTATCAGCCCCGATGGTTTTGGTCTTAAAGACGGCTCCCCGGCTGAGATTGGAATTAATCTTTTCCAGAACACCATAAGCCGTGGCCGGATTTATGAAACCCATCACATACTGTCCCAAGGCGCCTGAGGCGCGGGAGGTGACGGAAAAGCGTCCTACTTTCCTTGAAATGTCGGGATCCTGGGTCGTTTTCGCAAGCATTTCATGAAACTGATCAACCTGCCTTTGAGTCAACCAATGCCCCTCATCATCCAGTTGATAGGTTTCGATGTCCGCATAACTTAAAAGGGGGGCGATGTCGATGTCCGGAATGTAGCTCTTCAGATACTCCACGTAGTTTTTAAGGATGCGGCTGTTGTAAAGGGGGGTATCATCCATCATTGCTTCAGATATTTCTTAATGAGAAAACGGATCAAGAATCTGAGCCGCATTTTTGTATTTGCCATCATATATTCACCATATTCTCTTCCATAACACACATCCATGATCCATAGATTATATTGCTTTTCAAAAGGAACACCCTTCGCCTCCAAGTAACTTGATGGATAAATGAGAAGCGGTATCTTGTCAACCTCATAAAGGCCCGTTAATTGGGAGACGGCAGCTGACAGAATTCCCCAGGGCAATCCGGCCGCGTCGTTGACCAGAATCTTGATCCCGTTCAGAAAGTCCGACATGCTAAGGCCTGGATTTGATCGGTTGGCAATGAGTACCGCCTTTAACATCCCGTTTTCCTTCAGCGAAAAGCTGTCACAACGCCTTGTGAGCCCATGCCGGGCATACAGTTGCGACAGGGATTCATCGTCCTCCCTATCTTTGCCCAGACGTAACACCTCCAAAAGAAGGCCTCCCGAAACATCCCGGTAAAAACGCCCTAATTCGCCGCTATCAGATGATATAAACGGTTTCAGCGACCATCCCGCCGGGAGCTGCTGACGGACACCAGACGTTGGATAGTTAAGATAGGAAAAGAGATCGAGGGAACAGGCACGGGGATTATTGAGATGCTTGGCAAAACCTCCAAAAAAATGATCGGGAAAACGGTTTTCCGGACGAAAATAGAACATCATATAGTCCATTCCAACGGCAGGGAGACGATAGAGGCCATCAAAATAGCGGATGATTTGTTTCAGGATGTAAAGTCCGGGCCTCTTGTTATCCATGGGCTTTGCGGCAAGGTGGTGCACCATCCAGGTCCGCTTGTAGGAGCGGACCATGGAGGCGTGTCCGTAGATTCGGCCGTTTCGCTGGTAGGTTACTTGGACGATGATTTCCGGATTATCACGATAAAGCCTCCGATAGGTTTCTTTCAGGGGTTCCCGGTTCACATGAACGAGATCATACTTTTTAGGATAAATGAATCCGCTCTCAAAGAGAAATTCCCACAACTGATCCGCATCCACTTCATCGGCAATATGGGTGTTCGGATCGATAATATTCATGACAATGTGACTCAATCGGCCATAGGCAACAACATCCATATCAAGAATGACAAAACCATAGCGGAGACCTTTCTTTTTCTCTTCCCGACGGTAGATGACCTGGGCTTTGCACTGGATTTTTAATGCCCCGGCATAATTAATGGTCAGCTGAGGAATGATCATTCCCACCATAAGGACATCTTCATCGGCCGAAACATAAACGGCAAATCCCGAGGTTGAAAGATCGTGAATATCGAGTTGGATCTTTTTCTTTGTCGCCGGGTGATCGAAAGTAATATTCGGCAAGGGTTTGATTTGGACGCGGGGATTGCGCAAATTCTTTTTCAAAAAACGGTTTATTTGAGTGGTTGCCGGGGCAAAGACAATATCCCGCACCGCCTGGTCGGATGTCTGTCGGACGCAGTGACAGGATCCCGAAAAGATCATCTCCTTCTCCCGATAAAGATGAACGGTCGCTGGGCAGTCGGCATTGAACCAGCGAAAAGAGCCGATTGTTTCCGGTTTGACTTTAACGCCAAATGCCAGGGAACTGAAATCAATCAGCCGACCTTGAGCCCAAAAACCGTTCTGCACCACCTCGGCATCGACGCCCCTGCAAAGATAGCGTCTGGCCCGGCGGTGACCCAGGATATACCCTTTATCGGGTAAGTGAATTGTGAAATGCTCCCGTTGCACGTCCTTGATTCGGGTCGGGACGAGAAATACCGAGAGTCCGTCCGTGAGAATGATATTCAAAATGTTGGCGTTTTCCGTGATGCGGCGGCTTTCCTCCGGCCAGCGGCAGGTCATCGAACCATTGCTGCAAGGTTCCGGATGGGCCGGGACGAGAATATCCTCTTTATGTTGATGGTGATGAAGCAACACTTGTACCATGCCATCGGTGAAGTGATGACGATTCCAGATGTTAATCAACTTTTTCTGTTTGATGGTCTTGCCGCGGTCGGGATTTTGAAAAAGATTCTGGTTGTGGAAACGCCAGGGGGCAGTCATTTCGTTGTGTTCAGTCAAGTCTTTATTCAGTGTTAACATTGGCTGAACATTTTTATCCATCCGGAAGCTCTCCGTTATTGATAAGGTTTCCCAATTTGTGGCAAGCTATCCTACAAAAACAGGAAAACGACAAAGCCGCTGCTTCTTATGGGTTTCAACATTTCATCGGTTTCTCTGGATATTGGTGAGGGGCATATGGCACTCCATGCCAAATCCGATGTTCCAGTTTTCCACCGGGATGACCTGAAGTCCCTGAGCTGTCTTGATGTAATAGGGAGAACGTAAATCCAGCAGACCCTGGTGGCCGAATTTCAACATCGGATTCACCGGTTCCTGTTCCACCAGATAGTCGCCAAATGCCCCCTCATGGGCAATAAGATTCTCTCCGGCGGCGCCGGAAGCCACAAGAGCAGCCCTTGTGAGCAAAGAGGTTTCCCCCACATGACATCCGATAATAACCGGCCAGCCCAGCTTTTTCAGCTCTTCAATAATTCTCAAGGCCCTTATAAGACCACCAACCTTCGATACTTTGATATTTCCTATGAATTCACCTTGAATATTTCTAAAAATCGCCAAATCAGCGCAGGTGCACAGGCTTTCATCCAGAATAACAGGGAGCCCCGTAGCTCTGCTGAACTTGCTTATATCTGCGGCATTTCTCGCCCTTACAGGTTCTTCCATGGCAAATGCCCGCCCGTCTCCCAGCATCATGGTATACTTTATGGCTTCGTCACAGCGATCCTTCCATAAATTATTAGCATCAAGCCGAATCCGTATGGGGTCGGCTTGATGCTGCAAAGACAATTCTTCAAGGATATCGATCTTTTCAATGTCCCACTCCAGGTTACCGCTTAGCTTGATTTTAAAATCAGAAAATCTACGGATCAGATATTTATTTACCTGCTTGGTATATTTCCATTTTTTGTTATCTCCGAGCACAGCGGTGTAGCGACCACAAAGTCTGCCGTCGTCCAGTCCCAGCAGTTTCTCAACAGTGCAGCCACTCTCCCGTGAAAGGAGGTCAAGGACCGCCATTTCTACAGCGCACCATGCCGATGGGTAGTTATTGATTGCTTTTTCATTTCTTTCTGCCCATTCTCTCAGCTCATCCACCGTTTCAAAGTTCACCTTGCCGGCAGAAAAATTTTCCTTTATCCATGAGATGCTTGCGTCAAGATCATCACCGGCCACATAGATTCGCGGACAACCCTCGCCATATCCGACGGTTCCATTTCTTTTGGCCCGGGCCCAGATGCTTTCTCCTTTGTTCCTGGTTGCCGCCGCATGACGGATGGTTGTTTTCAAATTCAAGCGTAATGGTTCTGCTTCAATGTGCATGACCTGCTTCGTCATTAGACTTTATCCTCTATCCGCAATTGCCGCTTATGATGTCCAACATGAATTTGGTTTTTTATTCTTTGTAGATTTCAGATATGGGCCAACAATAATTATTGACAAAAACTCCCTTTTTCACGGGGGGGAGCATATGAAGAAAGATCTTGTGTGTCAAGAGGAATTTGACCACAATATGTGGTGTGTGTTGCCGATCGTAGTGGGAGCAATTTATCGAGTCGACGGTTTCACCTCCCATCAATATCTTTATCGCGTCCCCGTTCCAATCTCGACCAACTTACAGTTTTTGCGCCCTACCTTTTTTCTGTATAGCTTTACAGGGATGTACAAAAATGATAGTCACTTTTTCAAAGTCATGCAGGGGATTTCCGGATGCAGATGAAACGTTCATGACGGGTTGCCGTCACCAAGGGGGATGAAAATGCGATACCCATCCCCACCCCAACCCTCCCCTTGAAGGGGAGGGAACTGAGATTTTAATCTCCCCTTGAAGGGGAGGAAGTAAAGCTCACCGTTCTCCCCTGTTCACGGTTCTCCCCTTGGAGGGGAGGGATAATATTGATATAATGATTTCAATTAGTTGTTGAGGCATTTTCAAGTGAAAGCCGGGGATGGAATGCATGGTTTCTGAAAAGAGGCGAAAGGAGCGGCAAAGGATCAAAATGTGGACAAGGGATACGCGAATCATGAAGAAGCTCTGGGGGGTTATTGTCGTCATTGCTGTCCTTGGATTTATTTCTGTGCCCCCCTTGTTCGCCCAGGGTCGCCCTACTGCCCCGTTTCCTACCTACGGTGCGGGGGCGATTCAGGTGCGGTTGTACACGGACTATTTCTGTCCCCCCTGCCGGGCTATGGAAGCGCCGGTGGAGCCGGTGTTACGGGATTTACTGAAGAGAAAGATCATTACCCTGACCCTGGTGGACACCCCCTTCAACCGTTACAGTCCCCTGTTCGCCCGGTACTTCCTCTACGCCCTGAAAGGGAAAAACGACTTTGAACACGCCCTCAAGGTCCGCAACATCCTCTTTGAGGCAGCGACCGACGCGCAGATCACGACCAAGGAGCAGCTTGAAGAAATCTTCAAAAGCAAGGCTATCCCTTACGCAGCCTTTGAACCTAAACCTGTCTTTAACCGTTACAATGTTCTGATCACGGAGGATAACATCCGTTCAACCCCAACCTGCGTAATTATCCGGGGCGGCAAGAAAGAGACTTTTGTCGGCAATCAGGACATTGTCAAGGCCCTCAAGCATTTGCAGTAATAAGAGGCGACTTTTTTATGACACCAAATTGATGGTAATCAGAAGATGAGATGGGATAATCCTTTGAAGATCATCAATCTGATTTTCCCGATCATTGGCATCGGGCTGATGATCTTCTACGATGTCTGTGATACCTCCTGCTCCTCTCTGCGGGGGACTTTTGGGGGTGTCGATCTTAAGTATCTCGGAATCCTTTTTATGTCGGCGCTCCTGGCGCTGAGCCTGCCGCCCATTTCCCGACATGTGACGCCGGTCAGGCATTTGCGGACCATGCTGCTTTCCGGCGCCTTGGGCAGCGAAGTCCTGCTCGTCCGCTTTCAGATTGTCCACAATACCTATTGCACCTTTTGTCTGGCTTTCGGCTTGTGCGTCCTGATCCTTTTTGCCGCCAATATCATGAAGATGAATAAATATCTGGCGTTAGGATGCTTCCTTTCCGGACTCGGCGCCTTCTTCCTTTTCTTCAAAGGGTCGGTGCTGCCGCTTTATTAACATAATTTTCACATATAAAAATAATGAGCGCTTGACCCTTCCTCTTTTCTCGAGGTGATCGTCAAGAAGAATATTTTTATATTTTTTTGCCTGATTTCCTAAAGAAGTTTATTGACTAATGATGAAAACTATGCAGAATAACGATCGAATGTTGGTGCAATTTGGGTGCTTGTCTTGTCCAAAGGGCTTCGCACGGTGCGTGAGAAGCTGCACATTGCCTATTAAATAGTTACAGTAACTTAGGAATCTTCAGGTTAAGGAGAGATCATGACGTTTAGATATGGCAGACCGATCCTGGTGATCCTTTTGTGTGTGACTATGCTGGCAGTTCCCGGGGCCACGGGATTTGCAAAGACAAAGAAATCTCCGTCTGCCCATAGGCAATATGCGTCCGTGGGAGTTATCCGGGCGCCTCAGAAGCTTGTCCTGCACTCTGCCTCGGCATTGGTGGAGGATCAGCGGACGGGTGAATTCCTGGTCCAGAAGCATCCGGCGGCGGTCGTTCCCATCGCCTCCATCACCAAGCTCATGACGGCCATGATAGTGCTGGATGCCCAAATGAATCTTAAGGAGTCGCTTGTAATTCAGCCCGCAGACGTGGACACGCTGCGTCACAGCCGCTCCCGTCTGCCGGTGGGCGCCCGTCTCACGCGCGAAGAGGCCCTCCTGCTGGCTTTAATGGCTTCCGAAAACCGCGCCGCCCATATGTTGGGACGTACTTATCCAGGCGGTATCGATGCCTTCGTTATGGCCATGAACGCCAAGGCCAAGTCGCTGGGACTGACGGAGACGCGCTTTAAAGATCCTACCGGGCTTTCCAGCGGCAATGTCTCCTCCGCCCGGAACCTTGCCGATATGGTGAACGCCGCTTACAACTATCCTCTTATCCGGGAATTTACCACCCGCGACGATGCTGTTATACGTACGGGCCGCCGTGCCTTGACATTCCATAACACCAATCGCTTGGTTAAAAGCCCCCGCTGGCAGATCGGGCTCTCCAAAACTGGCTTCATCGATGAGGCGGGCCGATGCCTGGTGATGCAGGCACAGGTGGCCAACCGTCCCGTTTTGATCGTCCTTCTCGACTCGCAAGGCAAGTTCACCCGTTTAGGCGACGCCAACCGCATCAAACAATGGATGGAGGGTCCTCCGCCATCGCGGCGAACACGCAAAGGATAACCGGGTCCTTGATGAAGTAAATGAACGACGCAAAAAATCTACCATTTTGTCTTCAATGAGCCTCAAGTCCAACAATCTCCTTTATGAAGTCAATGAAAAAACGCCCCTGTGGCTGGCTATTGTCATGGGGCTGCAGCATGTAATGCTGATCTACAGCGAGATCTCGCTGCTGCCGGTGATCATCGGCAGGCACGCCGGCGCCCCCATGGAGCACATCCTTTTCGCCTCCTGCGCCGCCGGGGTGGCCGCCGGCATCACTACCCTGATCCAGGTCGTGCGGTTTGGACCGTTTGGCGCCGGTTATTCTTTGTTCATGGGCAGTTCGGCCGCCTATTTGGCTGGCAGCATCGCGACAGTCAAAGCCGGCGGATTTCCCCTGCTGGCCACGCTGAGCATTCTGGTGGCCCCCATCGAGATCCTGATGGCTTATTTCCTGCGCCATTTACGTCATATTGTCACACCTACCGTGGGCGGGGCGATCCTCCTGCTTGTCGTCCTCAGTCTGGTGCCCGTAAGTATCCATGAATGGGTGGGAGAAAAAGGGAGCCTCTTCTACAATTCCTGGGAAAACCTGCTTACCGGGCTCGCCGCCGTGGGCATCCTGCTGGGACTATCCCTCTTCGGGAACAGGGTCCTGAGGCTCTGGTGCCCCCTGATTGGCATGGCCGGCGGCCTTGGCACCGCCTGGGTGCTGGGGCAGTTCCAATTCCATGATCTCCTGGTCCACCCCTGGCTGGGGACATTCCCCGGTGCCTGGCCGGGCTTGACATTTGATCTGAATATCGACTATTTATCATTATTTACCGCCCTGGCCGTCCTGACTGTCATCAATGGCGTCCAGGCCATCGGCAACAGCATGGCCGTGCAGCAAGTATCTCATCGCGAACCCCGTCCCATCAATTACAACGTCATTCAGAGAACTATGTACGGCGATGCTATAGGGAATGTTATCACCGGTTTTATGGGGACCATCCCCAATGAGACCTACTCGGAAAACATTTCCGTGCAAAAAATTACCGGTGTGGCGAGCCGCGCCGTCGGCGTCTGCGGTGCGATCATGCTCATCGTCCTGCCCTTTTCCCCGAAGATGAGCATGGCCCTAATCAACCTGCCTTCTCCCGTCTTCGGCGGCTTTCTTATGGGACTGGCGGCCATGATGCTGCCGTCGGGCCTGGAGCTGATATTTTCCCGGGGCATCACCCATCGTTCGGGCCTGCTCCTCGGCATTTCTTTATGCATCGGCATGGTCGCCGAATCAGGCCATTTCTTTCCCGATCTTTTCCCCCTTTCTCTGAGTGTGTTCTTGAATAGCGGTGTCGCCGCCGGAGGGCTGGCGGCGGTTATCCTGAGCCTGCTCTTTTACCTGACGGAAAGGCGCGGTTATACGACCAGTGTCCCCGCCGGGCTGGACAATCTGCCGGTCCTGGCAGATCATATTTCCCAGGTGGGCGACAAGCTCGATCTCCCGCAGGAACAGATCCAGCGCCTCCAGTTGGCTTGCGAGGAAATCTTTGTCCACATTACCGGTCCGGGGGGAGGGGAAGGAGAGAATGCCCTGGCTTTAAGGATTAATCTTCACGAAGAAGAACTGCGGGTGGAGATGATTTATGGCAAGCGCCTGGCCAACCTGGAGGATATCAAAATGCCCGAAGACCTAATGGCCGCCGCAGAACCGGAACTGGACCGGTTGGGATTGGCCCTGTTCAGGAACGTCGTCCACGACCTCCACCAGGCGGTGATCTCCGGGACGACCTATATCTGGTTCAAGATGGAATGATGCCATTCCGTTCCTAAATCAAAGCGGATTAAAATCTCTTTCTCTTCTTATTCGCGAAGGAGAAATCTCTGGATTTGGTAAATCCTTTGTTTCCCTTTTCTTTGTTGTATTTCCGGTCGGCATACTCGATATGGACCCGGCGGCCCTTGAAACTCACTTTTTTGAATGCCCCAATCAGAGAAGCCGCCTGCCCCGCATCGGTTTCAAAGAAAGAGCAGCTTTTCATGACATCGACATTTAAAATCCTCAGATCCGTTACTTTTGCCGTTTCTACGAGGTATGTTTTAAGGCTTTTCGGCGTGAATCTTTCAATCAGACCAATGTTGACAAAGAGGCGGGCGACGCCCGAACTTGCTTCTCTTTTCTTCAATTCGACGTTGATATCGGGTGCATCCCGATAATAGCTTAAAAAGCGGTTAAACTCGGCGGAGACAAAGCGCTGAATGATTTCTTCCTTGCTGATACCTTGCAATTGTTCATAGATTGCCGGCAGAAAGGCTTCGATTTCCTGATGCTGAATCTCGGTGTTCTTCATCTTATCGACGAGGTGATAGATTTGTTTTTCGCATACTTCATTGCCCGTAGGAATTTTCACGGCCGCAAATTTTTTCCCGATCTGTTTTTCAATCTGCCGGATCTTGAAAATTTCCTTTAAATTTACAATAACAATGGAAATGCCCGATTTACCAGCCCTCCCCGTACGTCCGCTCCGGTGTGTATAGTATTCAATGTCGTCAGGGAGATTATAGTTGATGATGTGGGTTAAATCCGTAACATCTATCCCCCTGGCCGCGACATCGGTTGCCACGAGCATTTGCAAATTTCTGCTTCGGAAGCGGTTCATGACGCTGTCCCGCTGGGGCTGAGAAAGATCGCCGTGCAGGGAGTCGGCGTTATAGCCGTCCTTGATGAGGGCATCAGCTATTTCCTGTGTTTCTATCTTTGTCCGGCAGAAAATGATCGCATATATATCGGGATAATAGTCGGCAATCCTTTTCAAGGCGATATATCGGTCCTTGGCATGGACGACATAGTACTGATGGTGAACATTTTCCGCCCCGGTATTTTTGGCGCCTACGGTAATCGCCACAGGGTTTTTCATGTAGCTCTGGGCGATACATTCAATTTCCTTGGCCATGGTCGCCGAAAACAACAACACCCTCTTACTGTCGGGCGTACCGGACAATATGGCGTTCAAATCTTCCTTGAATCCCATGTTCAACATTTCATCCGCCTCATCCAGAACCAGCCAACTGATGGCGGAGACGTCAACCTTTCTCCGCTTCAGCATATCAAGCATTCTGCCGGGGGTGGCCACAACTATTTGCGCGCCTGCGGAAATTTGTCTGATTTGGGTCAGAATACTGGCGCCCCCATAGATGGGCACAATATTCAAACCGCTTATATGTTTGGCAAAATGGCTTAAATCGTCGGTGATCTGCATACAAAGCTCCCGGGTGGGAGCCAGGATCAGGGCCTGTGTTTTCGAGGAAGATGGATCAACCTTTTGAATAATGGGGATGCCGAATGCCGCTGTCTTGCCTGTTCCCGTGTGAGCCAGGGCAACCAGGTCCCTTGTCTCCTGCAAGAGAAAAGGGATTACCTCTTCCTGGACGGGCATCGGAGTTTCGAATCCCATTTCCGTGATGGCCTTTAATATTCTTTTGTCGATGTGTAATTCCTTGAATGTCATTGCTTTTTTATCCGATCATTTATTGGTTTCAGGAGAGTGCAGGAGCGATAATGCAGGAGTCAACCCGGATACTACGGGGGTGCACAGGACAGATATTTGGACTCACCAAGTGTTCCTTAATACACTTAGTCAATAGGGATTGCAAATTTTTATCCATATGTACCGCAACGAAAATCTTTTTGTCTTGACGCACCGTCTCAATCTTTCTTATACTCTTTACCGAAAGAAATCTTACCAAATGTTTATCTCTCGGGCAGTAGACCTACCCTGAAAGGCATACCCATGAATGGAAATAACCGCTCAAATATCAAACCCGGCATGCATGTGAAGATCGTCCAGAAGCAGGACCAGCTCAGCGGTAAGCTGACTGAAGGATTTGTCCAGGATGTTCTCACGAAATCACCAACTCACCCCCACGGTATCAAGGTGCGCCTGCAAAACGGCATCGTCGGCAGGGTCAAAGAAATTTTGGATGCCTGAAAATGAAGATATTTGTCGATGCAGACGGATTTCCCAGTGCGGTCAAGGGTCTCCTGATCAGGGCCGCGATACGCCTGCAGGTGCCCCTGGTTTTTGTGGCCAATAAAAAGTTGAAATATGAATCCTCTGCAATTATTTCCAGCATCATCGTCCCCGAAGGACCTGATATTGCCGATGACCGCATCGTTGAGCTGGCACAGCCGGGAGACCTGGTGATTACGGCCGATATCCCCCTTGCCGACCGGGTGGTTGCCAAGGGCGCCTTTGCCCTTGACTATCGGGGCAAGCTCTATACGGAGGACAACATCAAGGACCGGCTGGCGTTGCGCGACCTGCTGTATGGGCTGAGAGATGGCGGCATGGTGACGGGCGGCCCCTCAACGTTCAATAAAAAGGACTGCCATGCCTTTATCAACCAGCTTGATAGCTTTTTGATAAGACAACTGAAAAAAGAAAACCCTGAAAAGTGATGGACTCGTAAAAGGTCACAAAATCACCGCTGTCCCACCTAACCCATCCCCACCCCAACCCTCCCCTTGAAGGGGAGGGGGAAGTCAATTTTTTGCAAAGCCATCAAAACTGTTGTCAAGAAAACTTGACAGGGGCGGTATTACTAAGTAATATATTATGACTGTTCTTAGGGAGAGCATCCATGAAAAAGAAAGAAGGAATCATCACCTTCAAGGTAAATGGTGACATGTTAGAGGTCATCAAAAACATACCCAACCGCTCGGAGTTCATCCGGGCGGCGATCATGACGGCCCTCGAGAGCGCCTGTCCCCTTTGTAACGGGACAGGTCTCCTGACGCCAAAACAAAAGGAGCACTGGGAAAGCTTTTCCCGTCATCACGCCGTTAAGCGCTGTGAGGATTGCGATGAACTCTTCATCGAGTGTGCAAAAGCGGATGAGAAATGACGGGGCATGGAGAATATATGTTGGGCAGAGAATTGCGTATGAAAAAAAGGTTGGGCTTTTTAATGGTATTGGTTTCCTTACTGGCTTTTACCCAACCGGCATGGGGACAGGGAGAAAAGACTAAGCTTCCCGTATTTGTGAGCATCCTTCCCCAGTCCTATTTTCTCGAACGCATCGGCGGGTCCCATGTGGATGTCGAGGTCCTTATCGGCGCCGGGCAGTCGCCACACAGCTACGAACCGACGCCTAAGCAGATGGCTAAACTCGCCATGGCCAAGGCCTTTTTCACCATTGGCGTACCCGTGGAAAAGGCCGTTTTGAGAAAAATCAGGCAGTCCCATAGGCAGCTCGTAATCGTGGAGACCCAGCAGGGGGTCAGCTACCGGTATCTCACCGGACATGATCACGAACGCGGCGAAGGACATGGAAAGAACGATAGAACAGGGGACAACGAAACACATCCCCCCGCCAAAGCAGACAAAAAAACACCTGATCCCCATATCTGGATGGCGCCGAGGCCCGTCAAGATCCAGGCCCGGAATATCTGTGACGCCCTTGGCCGCCTGGATCCCGCCCAGAAGCAGGAATACGCTGCAAATCTGAAAGCCTTTGAGGCGGATCTGGACCGGGTGGATGCCAGGATTTCACGCTCTCTTGCCCCGTTCAAGGGGAGAAAGATATATGTCTTTCACCCGTCCTTTGGATACTTTGCCGACGCCTACGGGCTTATTCAGGTCCCCATCGAAATCGAGGGCAAGGAGCCGGGGGCAAGACAATTGTCCAAGCTTATCGAACGGGCGAAGAAAGACAGGGTTAAGGTAATCTTTGTTCAACCGCAGTTTTCGGCAAGAAGCGCTGCTGCAGTGGCGAAGGCAATAGAGGGGGCAGTGATTCCCATCGATCCCCTGGCCAGGGATTATTTGGCCAATCTCAACAGGATCGCCGCCGCTGTAGAGCAGGGGCTCCGCTGAAGTACAAATGACGGGCAGCCGTCCCAAGGGGGAAGGGAAATGCTGCGCAGTCACATCCCCTCTGCTCATCGCTCTTACGCTCCCGCGTATGAAGGATAGGCATAAACCCATCCCCACCCTGGCCCTCCCCTTGAAGGGGAGGGAAGCTATTGATGCTATGATTTCATTGAATTGTCGAGGTATTTTTAGATAAAAGTTGATAAACTCGCAAAAGTATAACTATTCCTCCCCCTGCAAGGGGGAGGTTAGGAGGGGGATGGGTTTTTACGGGTTCATCAAGGTTAAGGTTTCCAAAACGCATAATGCAAATTCATGAATATGGATCAAAATCAAATCGTTAAATTCAAGGGTGTCTGTTTTGCCTATGACGGGGCGCCCGTTCTGGAGGATGTAAGTTTTACGATTCAGGAACGGACCTTCATCTCCATTGTCGGCCCCAATGCCGGTGGGAAGACGACCCTGCTGAAGCTCATGCTCGGGCTGCTCAAACCTTCCCGGGGGATCATCGAGGTCTTCGGGCAGACTCCCGGGCAGGCCCGCCCCCGGATCGGCTATATGCCCCAATACGTCCAGTTCGATCCCAACTTTCCCGTGACCGTTCTCGACGTTGTCCTTATGGGGCGCCTTGGCCACGGCGCACACTTCGGTCCTTACGGAAAAGCGGACAAGGAGATCGCCATGGAAGCCCTGCATAAACTGGAGATGGACAAGGCCAGGAATCGTCCTTTCATGGCCCTGTCCGGGGGGCAACGCCAGCGGGTGCTCATTGCCCGCGCCCTGACCGCGGAACCGGGTCTGCTGCTGTTGGACGAGCCGACATCAAATGTGGACATGGCGGTGGAAACGGAGCTTTTTGAACTCCTCAATACTATGAGCGAGACCATCACCGTTGTTGTCGTCAGCCATGACCTGGGATTTGTTTCCCAGTATGTGCAGAGCGTGGTCTGCGTCAATCGCCGGGTGATGATGCATCCCACCACCGCCGTTACGGGCGAGGTGATCAGCGCCCTCTATGGAGCGGACGTCCGCATGGTGCGCCATGATCACGGTGTTTAAAGGGGGTAGAGGATAAAAATGAGCGCCTTTCTTGCGGATCTGCCACGGTATCCCTTTCTCCAGTATGCCCTCCTCACGGGTCTCCTGGTAAGCGTCGCCTGCGGGATCATCGGCAGCTATGTCGTCACCAGGCGCATCACCTACATTGCCGGAAGTATCGCCCATACCGTCCTGGGCGGCCTTGGCGCCGCCCGCTATTGTCAGACGGTCTATCAGTGGGAGTGGTTTCACCCCCTCTACGGCGCTGTCCTGGCCGCCCTCCTCTCGGCGGTGATCATCGGCGTGGTGAGCATGCGGGCGCGACAGCGGGAGGATACGGTCATCGGCTCCCTGTGGGCCATCGGCATGGCCGCCGGCATCCTCTTCATCTACAAGACCCCCGGTTACAACGAAGATCTCATGAGCTATCTCTTCGGAAGCATCCTCATGGTCTCCCCCCAGGACCTATGGATGATAGCCGGTCTCGACATCCTGGTCGTGATCGCCGGCATTCTTTTCTACAACCAGTTCCTGGCCCTGTGTTTCGATGAGGAATTTGCCCGCCTCCGGGGCGTCCGTGTAGAACTTTACTACCTGTTGCTCCTCTGCCTCACCGCCCTGACAGTGGTCCTGCTTGTCACCGTCGTCGGCATCGTCATGGTCATCGCCCTTCTCACCCTGCCTGCCGCCGTGGCCGGTGAGTTGACAAAAAGGTTATGGCACATGATGGCCCTTGCTACGGTGCTGACCGCCCTTTTTACCACGGCCGGCCTGGGGGTAAGCTATGGCCCGGACCTTCCCGCCGGGGCAACAACCATAATCATCGCCGGGATCACTTATCTCTCGGTTGTTTTAGGGTTAAGGATCTTCAGGCTGCGGCGCTAACGAAAGCAGGCATGATAATTTGCGGTCAGGTCGAGGGAATCAGGCCCATTAAAATTGAAAACCTTTTTCCCGGAATAATCTCAGGCAGGCGTCCACCACATGGCTATCGTAAAGAAGCCCTCGGTTCTTTTCAATTTCTTCCAGGGCAGCGTCAAGACCCACGGCCGCTCGATAAGGCCGATGGGAAGCCATGGATTCCACCACATCTGCTACGGCGAGGATGCGGGCCTCGATAAGGATTTCTTCTCCCCTCAGGTTTCTTGGATAACCTGAACCATCCATGCGCTCATGGTGCTGATAGACTATTTCTGCCAGGGGCCAAGGCGATTCCACATCCACAAGGATCTCGAATCCTTTGTGTGCATGATGCTTAATCAGGGCAAACTCAAGTTCTGACAGTTTTGTCGGCTTGGATAAAATCTCCGCCGGAACCGACAATTTCCCGATGTCATGAATGTTACCCGCTATACGGATGCCGTCAATTCTATCCTGTGATAGCCCCATTTCTATGGCAATTGCGTGGGCAAGATCGGCAGACCGGATCTGGTGGCCGGCCGTATAGGGATCCCTTATCTCCACGGCGGACACCATGACCTGAACGGTCGCACTAAAAGCCTTTCTGATGCTGTCGAGGGCATCCTGGAGTTTTTTTTCAGCCTGCTTGCGGTCGGTGATGTCCATGGTGTTGCCTAAAACGGCCGCCCTCCCTTGATAGGAGATGGGCGTAACCGTTTCCATGAGCCATTTCACGTGGTTGTTCTTGTCCACGATCCGGTATTCATAGGGTACTGTAAGTTCTCCCGCCAGCATCTTTCGGGCCTTTTCCCGAACCATCTCCCTATCGTCGGGATGGACAAAATGCAGTACCCGTTTGCCGACCAGCTCTTCCTCTGGATAGCCCGAGTAGGCCAGGATGTGGGGATTCACGAAGCAGATTCTGCTGCCCTGCACGATATAAACCCCCGTCTGGGCGCTATTTGCCATCATCCGGTATTGATCTTCCACGAGTTTCCTGCCTGTGATGTCGCGGACGACGCCACGGAATCCCCGGCGATGTCCTTCCTCATCCCGCAACAGGGAGGCGGAAAATTCAATTGATCTTCTGGCGCCGTCCTTGGTAGTAATATCCCATTCAAATCTCTTGAGGGGATTCCCAGCCTTGTACATGTGATTGTAGGCTCGATAGACCCTGTCGGCGGTTTCAGCGTCTGCGGCATAGCGACGGAAGTTTGAACCCTGTAGCTCATTCTTGCTGTACCCGAAGATTTTGCAGAAGGATTCATTGAAAAATGTGAAGTTTCCTGAAAGATCCACCTCCTGATAGCCCTCTTCGATCTCCTCCAGAATGGTCCGGTATCTTTCCTCGCTTTGTTTCAGTGCTTTGACCGACCGTACACGGTCGGTGATGTCACGGTGTTGCCATAGTCGCCCGATGTATTTCCCATTAACAATAATCGGGATATGATCCACGAGGAATACATGGCCATCACTCATCGTAATTTCATCCCCGATTACGGGACGTCCAGCGGCTACCATCTCCCTGATATGAACCAGGACTGATTCAGGATTGGCGTAGGCGGGTAAAAGTTTGGAAATCATTTCGTCTGCCGTCAATCCGATCAATGCAGATGGGGTATCCGGCAAACCAAACTGGTTGCAGAAGTTCTGATTTACAAACTCGACTGTATTTTCTTTGTTTACAACCAATATTCCGACATAGAGCTGTGAAAGTATGGTTTGATAGCGCTCAATTGTCTGAGAAATTGTTTCCTCCACCCGCTTACGTTCGGTGATGTCTCTCACGATGCCCCGAAATCCGGTCGGATGACCCTCCGTATTACGCATGAGTGATATGGAAACGTCGATATCTCTGCGATCACCATCCTTTCTTATAATCTCCCACTCAAATTTCTTTACCGGTTCGCCGGTAAGGTAGACGCGATTGTATACCTGATAGACCTTGCGGGCATTTTCATCATCTGAATATTGGCGGTTATTCATCCCCAGGAACTCTTCTCTATCATAGCCAATGATCTTGAGAATCGATTCATTGAAGAAGGTAAAGTTTCCTCTGATATCCACTTCATAGTACCCTTCATTCATATTTTCGATGATAGCCCGGTATTTTTCCTCGCTCTCCCGGAGCGCCTCCTCTGTCCACTTCATCTCTGTGATGTCCAGGGCGACGCCGAGAGTTCCAGCTACGTTCCCTTGCGCGTCAAAACTGGGCAGTTTTTTTGTGAGACTCCACCCCCTTGCGCCGGATTTTTTCTGATGGCTTTCTATGGTTTCAATTTGTTGGCCGCTTGTGATGATGGCATGGTCGTCTCTTGAGTAAGAAGCCGCGATTTCCGGGGGATGGATGTCATGATCGTTTTTCCCGATAATCGCTTCTTTTTTTATCCCTACAACATCGCAAAAAAGATTATTGACCTGGGTATATAGGCCACGGGCGTCTTTTCTCCAAATCATGACTGGAACAGTGTCCATAATTGTTCGAAGTTCCCCGTGGGCCTGCTCCAAAGCTTCTTCCGCCTGCTTACGTCTGATAATTGATTCCGCCTCCTTCAGTGCCCGCTCGATAGCAGGAACGATGCGCGGCAGATCCCGTTTCTGGATGTAGTCCTGCGCTCCCCCTTTCATCAGTGAAACCGCCAGATTGAGATCAATTTCTCCTGACAGGATTATAAACGGCAAATTTGGTCGTAATTCCTTGGCCAGCGCCAGTGCTTCCGGGGCGCTGAAGCGCGGCATGGCGTGGTCAGAAATGATCACATCCCAATCCCTATTCTCCAATGCGGACCGCATGGCAGAATAGGTATCCACCACTTCGTAAACGACCTCATAACCTTCACGGCGCAGGGCGCGCAGCAACAGCGCAGCATCATGTTCTGAATCTTCAACGATTAAAACACGCCAAGGTTGATTCATAAATACTTCCTCACATATGAATCGGCAGCGGTGAAGGATGGGGACAATATAATGACCATGTTTTGATCTCGTAAACCCGGGCCAGATCAGAAAATTATTTTGTAACGCTACTCGAATACAGTATTTTTTTAATTTATCAAGCAGAATATGTCCTGAAAATGTCCGCCATCAGCCAATATTCTGCCGGATTTTCTCCGTTTTTGCTCTAATCATCCGTATGATTCACGGTCGATCTTTAGTTAAAATTCATATGTTTGTTAAAGTATCTTGCACTACTCTTTGATCCCGTCTTTGCGGAAGGCGGCGGCGAAGGGGTTGTGAAACGGTTTTGGTTCTTCCTTGCCCCGTTTATTCTGCCCCTGGTGAGGCGGGTGCAGTTGGCGGCTATTTCCCTGCGAGCCGGGTGGCCGGTTTCTGTGTTCGCCGGTTTGAGCCTTATCGGTATGACGACCGTCGGCTGGGGGCTTTTCTATGCCGCCCACGCCGGTGTGTGGGTGGGCAGGTTTGTCTATCTCTCCCCCTGGTTTTTCCAGCGGCTTCTCCCCCCGTGTCTTTTTCATGGACAGGGAGATACGCTTCCGCTCCAGATCGACGGACAGTACCGTCACCTCAACTTGCTGGCTCACCTTGACCACGTCTCCGGGAGACTTCACGTAGCTGTCGGCCAGTTCGCTTAAGTGGACGAGACCGTCCTGATGGACGCCGATATCTACGAAGGCCCCGAAGGCGGTGATGTTCGTGACGACGCCGGACAGCTTCATCCCCGGCAACAGGTCGCCGATTTTCTCGATTCCCGCTGCAAAAACGACGCTCTCGAATTGCCGGCGCGGATCCCGCCCCGGTTTGGCAAGTTCGGCGAGGATCTCCCGCAAGGTGGGCAGACCGACCTTTTCGGTTGCATATAGTTCCGGTTTTATCTTTTGCCGCCGGACCTCGTCGGCAAGGAGGTCGGCAACGGTACAGGCCTGATCCCGGGCCATCTTTTCCACGATGGGATAGCTCTCCGGATGGACCGCACTGGCGTCCAGGGGATTGGCGCCGTCCCGAATCCGGAGGAACCCGGCCGCCTGTTCAAAGGCCTTGGGTCCGAGGCGGCGGACCTTCTTCAGGTCTGCCCGGCTCCGGAAAGGTCCCTGTTCGTCCCGATGCTTCACGATATTTTCCGCCAGGGCCGGGCCCAGTCCCGACACATAGGAAAGGAGTTGGGCGCTGGCCGTATTCACCTCGACGCCCACGGCGTTGACGCAACTGATCACCACATCGTCAAGGCGGCGCTGCAGCTCCCCCTGGTCCACGTCATGCTGATACTGGCCGACGCCGATGGCCTTCGCCTCGATCTTGACAAGTTCCGCCAGCGGGTCCATCAGCCGTCGTCCGATGGATATGGCCCCCCGGACGGTGACGTCCTGGTCGGGGAACTCCTCCCGGGCCGCCGGAGAAGCGGAATAAATCGAGGCCCCGCTTTCGTTGACCATGACGATCCGGACCTCCGGGGGAAGCTCCAGGGCGCGGAGAAATGCCTCCGTCTCACGGCCTCCGGTGCCGTTCCCCACGGCGATCGCCTCACTGGCGAAGCGTCTGCAGAGGGCGCGAATCGTTATCGCCGCCTCCTCGCGACTCTTCTGGGAAAGGAGGGGAAAGATGGTTTCATGGTGGAGAAGTTTCCCCTGTCGATCCAGGCAGACGGTCTTGCAACCGGTACGAAAGCCGGGATCGACAGCCAGCACCGCCTGCTGCCCCAATGGGGGGGAAAGCAGGAGCTGGCGCAGATTGTCGGCAAATACCTGGATGGCCGTTTCATCGGCCCGTTTTTTCGAGGCGAGGCGGATCTCCGTCTCCATCGCCCCGGACAGGAGGCGCTTGTAACTGTCCTGGACGGCCAGGCGGACCTGCTCGGAGGCGGCCGTCGTTCCCTTGACAAAGAGTCCCGTCAAGATGGCCAAGGCATCTTCTTCCGGCGGGAGGATGCGGAGGGACAGGAACTCTTCCCGCTCTCCGCGGCGGATGGCGAGGACCCGGTGGGAAGGCGCCTTTACGATCGCCTCTTCCCATTCGTAGTAGTCCTTGTATTTAATCCCCGTCTCTTCTTTACCGGCAATCACCCGGGACCGGAGCACCCCTTTTTCAAAAAACAGGGCTCGCATCCGCGCCCGCGCTTCCTGGTCTTCATTAACCCACTCAGCGATAATATCCCTGGCCCCGGCGAGGGCATCTTCGGCGGATTCAACTCCCTTTTCCGGATCGATAAAGGCTGCGGCCTCTGCCTCCGGATCCATTTCATCCTGAGCAAAAATCTTTATCGCCAGGGGTTCCAGTCCCTTTTCCCTGGCGATGGTCGCCCGGGTCCGGCGCTTGGGCCGGAAGGGCAGGTAGATGTCCTCCAGGACGGAAATGGTTTCCGCCCCCGCGATCTTTCCCTGCAATTCGTCGGTCAGGAGATTCCGTTCCGTAAGCGACGCCAGGATGGCCTCGCGGCGGGACTCCAGTTCTTCCAACTGCTGTTGACGGTCCCGGATGGCCGTAATGACCACTTCATCGAGGGAGCCGGTAACCTCCTTGCGGTAGCGGGCAATAAAGGGCACCGTCGCCCCTTCTGCAAACAACTGGGCCGTATCACGAACCTGGTCGGGGGACAGGTTGAGTTCCTTGGCGATTTTTTCATATCTTAATTCGTTCATGGACGTCCTTTATTTTGTAATAGGCAGAAGCGAATGTCTCGCTTCATTCAGGGGAGCTTCTTTAGCTGTTTATGACGATATTGGCAAGCTTTCCGTTGAGGAAGAACAGGCGTTTTTGTGTGTTTTAGAACCATACCGCTAACCGTTGGCGTGGTCTCCGGTCACATCACCATGCATTGGTACGATGAGAACTATAACTCACATCCGTAAATCATCCAGGAACTCCGAAGCCGGATTGACAGACGTCACGAGGAGGTGATCCCGCGCTCGGGTGCAGGCAACGTAAAGGAGATGGCGTTCCGTATTGTAGACCTCTTCCAAGTCTGCATCATCGGCCACTGTCTCGATCCGTTCCTGGAGGGGAATGATCTCATCATCGCAGGCCATCACGGCAACCGCTCTGAATTCCAGACCCTTGGCAAGGTGCATGGTGCTGATCGAAACATGGCCGCTGGTCGTTTCAATATTTTCATCGAGTGTCTTGAACAGGAACCCGGCAGCCTTGACGGCCTTGCATGCACGATCCATTTCAGCCTCGGAACGGACGAAGACGCCCATTTCATGGGACATCACCCCCGCTTTACCGAGATCCCGAAGCCATGCGCCAACCGCACGGTTTTCATCTTCCTGGCTGTCTAAAACCTGTATGGTCGGGGGCGGTCCGTTGAATACGGAAATCGTCCCGTCCCGTTTCTCCGTATTGCCGTCCACATCGGACAATTCGGGTCCCAGCAGGCGGTCGGCCTGCATCCGGATCTGGTGCGATGTCCGATAGTTGATGTGCAGGGTCCGCGAACGTCCCCGAATATCAACGCCCACGGATTTCCAGGAGAAGGGCTGCTGGAAGATCCGCTGGCCCAGATCCCCGGAAAAGAAAAGGCTGTTTGACCTTCCTGCTCCCAGGGCGGCAAGAAACCGCAACTGGGAGATGCTGACGTCCTGAGCTTCATCGACGACGACAAAATCGAAGGGCGGATGTTTCCGGTCGGCAAGCTGCGTTGTCAGTCGGCTGAACAATCCCGAATAGGTGAATAAATCCATGGTTTTCAACCGGGAACGGACACGATCGAAAATGGACCAGAGCACAACGCGCTGTTGCTCCGGCAGGCGTGTCTTTCTCCCCAACCGCCTGACATCCCGATAGGCCTCCCATGAATCCAGTTGCCAGGCGTCAACGACGTCCTCCCATTCCGTCATCAGGAAATGGGCGCTGAATTTCAGCCCCTCGACCTCTCCTGCCGCCTCCGCTAAGAGCTGCCGGATCACATCGCGGGATGCCATATTGGGACGGCCAAAGTGCAATTCGTAGAGCCGCTTGCCGATTTCATTGATGGCGTGAACTTCCAGGCGTTCGGCAAGGCGCGGTTCGTTGTGGATCAATCGTCTGATTTTGGTGCGCAAGGCATTCGCCAGGATGTCGGAAAAGGTAGTGAGGAGCACCCTGGTATTGGGGTTGGCGCGGGCCAGAAAAACAGCCCGGTGCAGGGCGACAATCGTTTTCCCCGTACCTGCCGATCCTGACACCCTGGTGGGGCCGCTGTATTCCTTCTCCACCCACCGCCGCTGCTCCGGATGGAGAAAAATGGTCCATTTCTCCCAGGGATAGGCCAGGGCGCGTTCCAGTTCTTCGACGTTGTTCATCACCCGGAAACGGCGCTGGGCATCGGGATGGTCGAAGGGCGAAGGGTATGGGATGACGGGCGCTTTTTTCGGTAATGGTTGAGCCACGCGCAACCTGCCGCCGGTGGCCAGTTCCAAAAGGGCTTCCGCGGCCTCACTCGGCAGATGATCCGCCAACGCCAGCAGGGTATCTTCGTCGGCCTTCCGCACATCATCCAGCCATTCTGCCGGCACGCCGTAGCTAAGGAGCGCCTCGGCGGCGACATGGGCAAATAGGGGCGCTTTGGGTACGACCGGTTTTTCGGCCTTCAAATAGGCGGGAATGACGATTTCCTGGACCGTCTCCCGAATCTCCACCCACTGCGCAGCCCCGGTCTGGGGGTGGGTTTCCAGTTTCCGTCTTTCGGCCCAGTGATAGGCATTTTCATGATGGTCGACATAACACAAAAGCAGGCTGCCATCCGTCCTGTGAACAATCAGCCGGATATCACTGCCACCGCGCACCGACCAGAAGCGCTTGTCCTTTGCCTTGTCCAGCTTGTGGAATTGCATCCCTGGATTGGCCGGGTTCAGTTGCAAATCAAAGGCCGTGGTCTTCACGGCCTTCTGCTCTTCGCCGGTGAGTTTGGCGAGGCTGTCGGTGAAGGTGTCGGCGATACGGAATTGCATTAATATCCTATCCAGATGACTTGTTAAATTGATTTTACTGGTCAGTCAATATGGGTTGCTGTGGGTCAGCGCCCAAGCTTAAATGGTCCAGTCGCCACCGTTTCGCAAGGATTGATTGGCGATAAGTCAATCCTTCTTCAGAAATAACATCAACATATCGAAGCTCTATGCTCTTCCATTTACATGATTGCTTGTCAAAGAGCTTTGCCTTGAAAGCATCTTCTATAGCTTTCTTTGCTTTTTTAGCAGCAGATTCAGCATGATCGAAGTTAGGCTCAGTCGCGTGGAGGAGAATAATATCAAGTAAATATGTATCATCCAAACTCGTGTGATCTACTTCCTTGCCTTCGTCTACATCGAAAAATACAGCAGTAATCAATTCGCCGTGGGGCTTTACTGCCTTAGCAATTCGTTCGGATAGTTTTGTTTGATGCACTAATCGACGTTCGAATTCGTCTGGGAATGCAGAGCGGCGATAGCGGGATGCCAACCATTGTTGAAATGTTACAAGGTTCGGAGGAGAAAGCCTAATGTCATCAGCAGGCATAAAACCAAGAAGAGCATTTTTTGGGATACTGCGCTTGTTAGTTATAATAAATTCAGCCCGAAGTGGTTTATCTCCTTCGAATTCTATGTGTAGCGTTCTTGAAGATTTTGCATGTGTGTTATTCCCATCCAGATTAGCGATACGACGACCAACCACTATTTCTATGTCCGGTTCTTTATCGGGAAGTTGAGCGAGATCACAATCATGAGTAGCGACTATAACCAGAGTATTGTCTGAAAATTCTGGGTGGATGAGGCCCAGCGACTTTGCCGCTTTATCCGAAAGCAATTGTCCCTGTCGCCATGGCGTTTCTCTCGTCCATTTCGCCATATCGTTTACTTACACCGCATCGTTCTCTGCCATTAAATCGGAATCGGCAGAGCGAATTGTTGCCGTTCGAGTTGCAAAACGGGTTGCCAATATCTCCCTTTGGCTGGTCTCGCGCCGGATAATATGGATGAGTAATTGAGCCGCATCCAGTGGCGATCCACCGGCATGAACAACTTCAAATAGGTTCTTGCCTTCGACAATTTTACGTTTCAACAAAGCCCCATTCACCGGAATAGCCGCATCAGCAAATATGTCAGCGGCAAGCGCAAGATCCCGCAATCCGGTAATATGTTCAGGATTGGCTTGATCACCATTAATCCAATTGTAAATAGTCTGACGAGATACGCTAAAGGTTTTGGCAAGGTCTGATATCGCTGGAGAAAAGACTTCGCGGATTCGTTCTATATCCTCGGCAGGGGTTCTTGCAGGTTTATAGTCTTGCAACGAACGGGACATGATTTTGTTATCTTGGTGATAACGTAACCAGTTAAGGTCGTCTACAAAAGCGCCTGTTCCCGCGCCAAACAAGAGAGTAGCTGCCAAAGCATAGCACGGCACGTAATTTAATAAATGACCACCTGTTGGAGCATACCGATCACGAAACCAGCTTTCATTGGAAGGCATCGGAGTTTCCATATGTTTTTCTCCTGTTATTTCCATTTTTTTAGAGCGGAAGATGTTACTGTCACTTCGAACGATTCGAGGATTTCGCCATGAAGCGCAAAGAGTCTACCCCTGAGCTTTTCCAGGCTGAATACCTCACGCTGTTCTAAAAAAGCATCCGTATCAATAATGGCATGACGTCCTTCCTGTTGTGTGAATCGTTTATCCAGGCGTGGTGCCAAAGCCATTAATTCAGGAGGTAATCCCACATGACCATCTTGAATAATGACTCTAGAAACTAATTGCCCATTTGTATTCATTGTGACCGTCTCGTTGAACGAATGCGATAACTTTTTAGTAAGCTTATACGAGAGACCTAGAACTTCGGGAATAAGGTAATCGGAAAGCGATTCACCGGTCTTTGGCAACACTGCATCCAGATATCGTAGGCCAACTCGCTCGGTGAAATCAAGACGCAACGCATCGTGAACAATTCCTAAACCATCTAATAATGTCTTTGAAAAGTTTTCAAATGTCTCATAAGTCGTTGTCTGGAGTGCCAGGGCGCTATTTTCCAAGACAAAATCAGTTGTACCATCGATATTACCGAAAATGCAGCGGGCCTGTGGAATAAATGACGGAGTAGGAATTTGCCCTTCGACACACGGAGAGCCAAACGGTACAATAAGTCGCTGAATAGATTCTCTTTTAAAATCAGGAAAATGTGCGGTCCTCATTTTTTCTTGGATAGTAGATAGATAGCCTTCCATATTGAGAACCGGGTTGAACCGAACCTGAGCTACCGTAAAGTAGACTGGCGCGTTACTCATTTTCTTGCCCATAGTTGTCCCCCTGTGTTAGTTTACGTTCTGGTTTACACTTTACACCATGGTTTACACTTTGGCAAGCTTAAATTTATTGGTACTGTAGTGCAGACCGCGAAGCAATCATTATACTCGGAACACTTTCATTACCTCATCTCCTAAATGGTTGATCACCTTCACGGCAATGCGTCCGGATTTTGGTTTGTCGAAGGGGCGGGAGGTGTCGCTGTTGAGGGTGGCCCAGGCGTCTGCGTTGATCTCGGCTTTGAGGGTGGTTTTCAGGGATTTGTAGGGGTCATTGGCTCCCAGGAAATAGGCGTGGCGGACGAAGAAGCTCTCCTCGTTGTAGTCCGTGTCGATGAACCAGCAGGCGATGCCTTCGGCGCCGTCGCTCCTCACCTCGCCGGTGTTAGGGTGGAAGACGTCCACACCGTTGACTTTTACCCGGACCTGACCGTTTTCGGCATCGAGGATGTCAATATCCGGCTCGCCGAAGATGACAAACAGGTTGCCTTTGCCGGTGTTTTTGAGGTCATCGGCCATGTGGAGATCGGCATTCATCCGGGCCTTGAGGACGGGGATGCGGCCCAGCTTGTCGAATTCCGATGAGTGGGCATCGTAGTTGAAGGCGCAGGCAATGAGGACATCGAAGTCGGCGTCACCGGCCTCCCGAGCAGCAGCCACCAGATCGGGACGGGAGACGGTGCCGAATTCGGGGCCGATGAAGATGGCGGCGCGCTTCTCGGTGCCTGATAATGCGTTGCCCTCAATATAGCGGCCTTCGGCGCAGATCATTTTACCCGGCCAGGGGGTGAGAGATGTGAAGGTAATCTTGTCTTCCTTGTGGGCCTGCTGGACACCAGCAGTTTTGAGGTTTTCCAGGATCATCTGGGCAAAGTCCTGCACCTCTCCGTAACTATCCTTGGATTCCTTGATGCCGTCGATCAGGTCGTCGTTCTCATCCACCCCCAAAACGCGATGGGGTGAAAGGCTTTCGACGGTGAAGGGACCGGCAACGCGGACCGTCTTTTTGTCCTCGTAGGGTTTGTCGTAAAGGTACTCAAACTCGGCCTTGGCGGCGATGGAGGCGTCGATCTCTTTCTGGCGGACGATGCGCTGTTTCCACCATTCGACGTGGAGTTGCCTTGCCGCATCGGACCATTTGACATCAACCTCCCGAGGGATCTCCCATTCCTCCCAATTCTTGCCCAGTGATTCGTTGAGCTGTTCCCGAAGCGGTTCCAATCTTTCCTGGAATTTCTCCCAGATGACGTCGATCTCGGCGTTATTAGCGATGGATTTGAGGGTGATGTGGGGCACCCGCTCATAGACAAACCCCTGGCGGATATCGCCACGGGTCGGCGCATTGGACGGCTCGGTTCGGGTCACCTCGGCCTCTTTCATCTGACCATCGCGGCTGTCGGCGAGAAGATAGTAGGGGTAAGCGGGCACCCATGATGCGGGTGCGGGCCAGTGCAAGGGCCACACGGGAGGTGTCGATGGTGATCCAGCGGCGGCCCCATTGCTCTGCAACATAGGCGGTCGTGCCGGACCCGCAGGTGGGATCGAGGACGAGATCTCCCGGGTCGGTGGCCATGAGAATGCAACGCTGGATTGCTAATCCAGGTGTCTGAACTACATAGATTTTGTCTGAGAAAGTTCCGATTATCGTGTCGGGCCAAACATTGTCGAAAGGCATCCAAGGAAAGTCGTATTCAAATCTCTTGTATGCCAAGCGTTTGCCGTTGGCAATAACTCTACCAGCATTCGCAAGATTGAGCATGCCCCCAAAACTCGTTTTCCAATGACTCCCGGGACTCGGAAGAAATTCCGTTCCTTCGAACAGTATTGCTTTCGAACCAATAGTACTTTCTCCAGCACTGACAATGGTGTCAGCTCGGAATTTTCTTCCTTCTGCTTGATTTTGCTCGCTTTTTATCTCTTTTGAGTTAAGTCTACGGGTAGAACCATCGTTTGATTCAATCCAAGTATAGGTGCCGCCTTCTGTACGTTCCTGCCTAGGCTTCCATAGGGTTCGGTATTTCACATGTTCTGCGTCTTTGCCATACCAGAGGATGAAATCATGCGTTGAGCTAAGTGTTGCTGAAGTAAAAGCGGAAGTCTTGGAGAAACCAATTTGACTCAAAAAACTCTCTTCCCCGAACACCTCATCCATCACAGCCCTTACCCGATGAACATTTTCATCCCCGATCTGGACAAAGATCGATCCGCTGTCGGTCAATAAATCCCTTGCCACGGTCAGGCGGTCCCGGAGATACGTCAGATAGGAATGAATCCCGTCCCGCCAGGTGTCCCGGAATGCCTTCACCTGCTCGGGCTCACGGGTGATGTGGCTCGTGTTGCCGTCCTTGACGTCACGGCTCGTCGTGGACCACTGGAAGTTGGAGTTGAACTTGATGCCGTAGGGCGGGTCGAGGTAGATGCACTGGATCTTGCCCCGCAGGCCTTCCCGTTCGGCGAGGGACGCCATGACCTGGAGGCTGTCGCCCAGGATCATGCGGTTTGTCCAGTTGGCGTCGTGCTGGTAGAATTCGGTCTTGGCGGCTTCCGTGGGGATGCCGTTAAAATCGGCGAAAAGGTCTATCTGGAAACCGGCCTTTTGCGCATCCGTTTTCTCGGATTGTCGCAGCAGATCGTCAATCAGCACCTTCGGTTTGATCTTCTCCTGAATATAAAGGGGTGGGGCATGCACCACCAGGTCCGACCAGTCCTGCTCGTCCTTGCCGCGCCAGACAAGCTGGGGGTCCAGGTCGCGGTTGCGGTCGGCTTTCTCCTTTCCCAGCCCGGCGGCGCCGCGCTCATAGGCGATGCGGACCGGTTGTTCCTCCTCTTTCCGCATGACCGACTGGTATTCGGCGGTGGGGATGTGCTTGCGCCGCGCATCATCGTGGGTGAGGGTTTCGACGTTCTTTTTGTTATTTGTTACCTTATTAGCCATAACATTCTTATCCTTTTAAAAATGACCCCTTTGGCCCCTTTATGGCCCCTTAAGACATTTGCCGATGCCTTGCGATGTTCATGACTGGTCGCCTCCTGATTCAAGGATGGAACGCCCCTTCTGGGTGAGACGGTAACGCTGTTTACTGCTGCGCGGTTTTTCCGGTATGGTCATCTCCAGCCAACCGGCCTCCAGCAACGGTTTGAGATACTCCTTGATGAAATGCTGCCGGTGAACAAGGCTGACAAGCATCTGAAGTTCGTCGCGGGTCTTAGGTTCGCGGCCGGCTTCCAGCAGGATCTTGACTTGTGCGGTACTTGCGGGGTACTTGTGCGGTACTTGGTTCCGGCCGCATTCCTGCCTGTGCACGAACCTCCGGATTTGGATAGAAAATCGTGGTGAAAAAGCCGTTTTCTTCAAAGACCGGTTCGGGACAGCCCTGATCGTGGGCCTCGTCGCGCATGCGCTTGATCCCCGTACCGGCCTTCTCGATAAAGGTGATGCGATGGAGAAGATCGGCGATGAGGGCATTGCGGCGGATGCTCTTCCGGCCGAGGTCGGAAAGCTTCATCCCCTTGGGCAGGCCGCCCGGGCTGGATACCTCGATCCGGTCGGTATAGATCTCCACAAAGACATTGGCCCCCTCCATGAACCAGTCGCGATGCATGACGGCGTTGGTGACGGCCTCGCGCAGGGCCTTCATCGGATATTCCGGGATGTCTTCCCGGCGCAGCCCTTCAATGCGATAGGCCGTACGTGTGTTGCGCTCGATTTGGAGCAGGATGTCAAGATCCGGCTGCTTCATGTCGGTCCTTTCCCTGCCCCTTTACACTTCGCCACGCCGTCGATCATTTTATTGAACTCGGCTTCGACCTTGGCCTCAAAATCGGCCTCGATCTGATAGACTTCGGTAAATTCAGCGAAGGCCCACCGGCCATACTGTTTGAGGTTATTTACTCCCGGCGCCCAATAGATCTCCATGGTAGCCTTCTTTTCCTTGGCATCTTCACGTCGATAGCCCTTGATTTCAACGATCAGGTGGAGGGGGTCTTCTTCCCCGTTGCCGTCGTCCACAAGCACAATAAAATCAGGAATATATCGCCGTGTCTCCGAGCCATAGCGGTAAGGCACTTCCAGTCCGAGGTTGTGGTTTTTCACATAGGCCAGGACCCGGGGATGCGCCTCGGCCACCCGACAGAACTCGGCTTCCCAGTCGCTGTCGAGGATGACCCAGTTGATATGGCAACGCCGGGCGTCCGTTTCCCAACGGTTCATTTTCGACGTGGTGAAGTTCACGTGAAGGGTGGAGCCGGTGGGGTTGTATGGATCGAGCATAGCCTTGATGGGGCGCTCGCCGACCAGGGCGCGGGTAATGCCGGCGGTAATGCGCTCGCAGGACATATCGGCCAGTTCCTGGTACATAAGCTGGGCGGGATAAGTGCCGCCCTTGCAAACCAGGCAGGTATCGAGCCATTCTTTGGTGATGCGCTTGAGTTGACCGAACAGGTGCAGCTTGGGCTCTTCCCCCGGATCGCGCCACTTGGTGTAGAGCAAACGCTGAGTAATGTGGAACAAGAGCGTTGAGCGCCGCATATCTTCCAGGTGTTCCAGATTCAGATCGACGTCCTCTCCGATGATGCCGGCATTCTTCGTAATCGAGGGACCGACGATATCCGGTGTCAATTCCAGAATGGAATCTTCATTAAACTTGGCGGTCAATCGCTCTTCCGGCAGCTCGACCCGGTAGCCGGCGACACGGGGGAAACGGATTTCCAGAGGATCACGTTCGGGCCGAACGGCCTTGACCCGGATCGTCTCCCGGGGCGGTTGCGGCGGCGCAATGACCGGCTTGGCTGTGAAGTCGAAGGGAATTCCCAGGACGTCCGCATACTCAACGTTAAACAGACCTTCTTCGTTGAGGTCGTAGGACTGACGGCGCAGGGCGCGACCGATGACCTGCTCGCAAAGAAGCTGCGTACCGAAGGCCCGAATACCCAGAACATGGGTGACGGTGTTGGCGTCCCAGCCCTCGGTGAGCATGGATACCGAAACGACGCAACGGATGGAGTCGCCAAGGCGGTCTGCCTTGCCAACGGTGTTCATGACCTCTCGGAGGATGTCCTGATCGGTCAGATTTTCGGCCTGGCGGCGGTCGCCCGTGCGTTCGACGATTTCCCGGCGGAAGCGGTCAAGCTCATCAGCGGCCATGGTGCGGAAATTATCGTCCAGGGCCTCCCCCGATTCGAGCTGTTCACTGTCGATCAGCAGGGTGCGAGGTCGCGAGATGGGATTGTCATACTCGTCGAAGTTGCGAAACAACTCAAATCGTCCGTTTATAATCTGGCTGGAGCCATCGTCATTTTCCCGATTAAAGCCGGAGATGAAGTCGTACACCAACTTGGACGTCGAGGTATTGTTGCAGACGACGATGAAGCACGGCGGGATGCGAACGCCGGCCGCCTCCCAGAGATCGTATGTCTTCTTATAGTGACCATAAAGGGCCTCCAGGGCTGTTTGCAGCTCCGTTGGCAGGCTGAGGGGATCGAGGTTCTTTGACTTTCCCCGGCCTTTCTTGGGCATCTTTGTCCCGATGTGTTTCCACAATTCCCGGAATCGGGGCATTTCACCGCCGGGGATATTGTCGGCCACGGGCACGCGGGGGAGTTTGACAATGCCGCATTCGATGGCATCCATGAGGGAAAAATCGCACATCGTCCAAGGGAACAGGGTCCCTTCCGCATAACCGGAACCACTCAAGAAAAACGGTGTGGCAGACAAGTCGATCACATTGGTTAGTCCGAGCTTCCGATTAACCATTTCCAGACCTGAAATCCAGAGCCGGGCCGCCTCGTTATTCTTTTCCGCCTCTTTTCGATCATCTCCCTTCAGGTCGATCTCGTCATCCTCTCCCGGCTTCTCACGATAACAATGGTGGGCTTCATCATTGATTACGAGGATGTTCCTCATGCCCATCAGGTCGGGCATCACCCGTTGCAGCATTTGCCCTTCCGTCTCCAGTGTGTCCAAGGCTTCACCGCGGCCTTGGAGCAGGGACCGTCCTCCTTTGGACAATTCCAGTCGCTCGCGGCGCTTGAAAGCATGGTAATTCGTGATGACGATTTTGGCCCGCTCAAGGTCCCCCAGCATATCCTCCGGGATAAGCTCGCGACTTTGGTAATAGCTGTCCGGGTCGTTGGGCTGGAGCACACGCAGGCGGTCGCGGATCGTGAGTCCGGGGGTAACGACAAGAAAGCCCCGCGTAAATTTTCCGCTCCGTGGCCGCCTGACCGCATTGATCGTTTGCCAGGCAATCAGCATCGCCATGACGGTGGTCTTGCCGGAGCCGGTGGCGAGTTTCAGGGCCAAACGCATCAGCTCCGGGTTGGCATCGTGATTGGCATTGGCCAGATGTTCCAGGAATATCTTTCCGGCCTTCCCGATCGCCGGGGCCACCTCGGTTAGCCAGATGACGGTTTCTGCCGCCTCCACCTGACAGAAAAAGGGCCGGATATTGTTGAACTTGTGATGACGCCAATGTTGGAGCAGGCGTGCCGTTTCAGGTGTAACGCGCCAGTCGTTCGGGTTTGGCAAGCTTCGCCATTCGTCCACATGGCGGCGAAGTTCATTAATCGTCGATGTTGTGTCGTATTGCTGCTGCGCTGTAGAGAGCCCTTTGCCTTCATCGAAGACAAGGTCTGTCTGTGCGGCAGCCCCCTTACGCTTTCTCGGTTTCGGAATCGGCGTAATGAACTCGGCGCGACGGCGTTTTTCGATTATTTGCTGCGTAGGTTGGCCCTGGTCGTCAAGTTCCCAGTGCCGTAGCGGATAAGAGTAAGGAGAGTTGAGGATGGGCCGTTCGAAGAATCGGTTGTCCATGGTTCGCTTTATCTCCTGATGCGAATATCGCTCTTTTAAGATCAGTAGATCGAATTGGTGACACTCAATACATCAATTCGGAATAAATATCAAGATATCATAGCATTATAATGCGAAATATTCTGTGATAGTGAAAAACCTGGGGAACGAATTGCCATTCGACGGTGCGGCCTCCCTCGTTTTGAACCGTTGCAAAAAATGCAACAGTTGTCATTCTTCAAGATCGGGTTTCTCTTCTATAATCCGGCCACCACGATACACCATGACACCAATACCCGCCTGCAAAGCCCGCTTACGCGCCTTTTGGGCAGCCCGCTTCATTGCTATTTCGGCATTGATAAAATCGGGGTCACGCTGTTTTTCATTATTACTCGATCCCTCTTTTTTTCATGTCACTGTTTTTCTCCCTCTGCGATTAGGATGGGTGTGCCTGAAGAACTGTTGAGCCCCGCTTATGTTTTAAAGGTCTCGAGTTCGCCACCTTTCTCCAACCATTTCTGTCAGGAGTCCCTGCACTTCCCCGGTAACTACCCCGGTGACTTCCCCGGTAATGCTGCGCTTTTCGGCGTCGATGTTGCGGTTCGGCTCGCTTACAGACATGATATTCATCCTGCTACCCAGTCCGCCACCGGGGTGAGCATGAACTTTTCCAGGGGGATGCCGTCACCGCCGGCCAGCAGTTTCCGCTGCGGCTGGAAGGCCTTGTCAAAGGCGTCCATCCCCGGAAGCCCTTCTTTGCGCGAGCCGCTTTTGACCTCAATGGCGACTACGGTCTTGCGGTCACGCAGGATGAAATCCACCTCCCTGCCGCGCTCGCGCCAGTAGAACAGCTCAACACCGGTTCCCGCGGCGCTGTTGAGCAGGTGCGCCCCAACCGCCGATTCCACCATTCTGCCCCAAAATTCCCGATCCTTTCGCGCCTCATCAAAGGTGAGCCGCGATTGTGCACTTACGAGCGCCGTGTTCAATACCTGAAGCTTGGGGCTCGATGCCCGCTCGCGGACCTGATGGGCGGCAAACTTTTGCAGTCCCGCCAACATGCCGGCGCTGGTCAGCAGCTCCAGGTAATGGGCCAGGGTCGTCGTATTGCCCGCATCCTGAAGCTGTCCGATCATTTTCTGGTAGGAAAGAATCTGTCCGGAGAAGGAGCAACCGAGTTGAAAAAGGCGCCTAAGCAGGGCGGGTTTGTCAACCCGCGTCAGGAGCAGGATATCTCGGGAAAGGGTCGTCTCGATGAGCGAATCGATGATGTAACGCGACCAGCGTTGCCTGTCGTCGATCAGGTCGGCCGCTCCAGGATAGCCGCCGAAATAGATAAAGCGGTCAAGGTCCCATCCGAATGCTTCCCGCATTTCGGCGTAAGACCAGTGGATCACGGGAATGATCTCAAACCGGCCGGCGAGGCTTTCGGTCAGCCCCCGCTGAATCAGGAGCGGCGCTGAACCCAGGAGAACGACCTTGAGGGAGATACGATTGCGGGTGTCACTGTCCCAGAGCCTTTTGACCACCTCGGACCAGCCGCTGAGCTTCTGTATCTCGTCCAGAACCAGGAGCCCCCCGTCCTTGCCCGCTGTCTCCGCAACGAGAAATCTGCCTGTTTCCCATTGCTGCTCGATCCAGGCCCGACTCTGAAGAGTAGGCTCGTCCGCGGAGGCATAATGGATCGGGAGCTGGTTATCATCCGCGATCTGGCGCACGATAGTGGTCTTTCCCGTTTGCCTCGGCCCGGCGAGGACCTGGATAAACCGGCGCGGTTCCTGTAGTCTTTTCAATAGTGTATGATACATGGGGCGATGGTACATCCCTGAAAACCTCCTCAATAAGCGTTACGGATAATGTGTGATTTACAATTTACTCAATACGCTGAGTAATTTTACTCACAACATTACAGGATGTCAAGCACGGTTTACTTACCAGGGCGCTTTCCCCGCGCAGATATTGTAGCCGGAGGTTTTCGGGGAACTTCTCGATGGCGTAGCGGGGCATGGTTCTTGGCATCTGCCGGTAGTGGACTTTCAGAAACGATTCTTCCGCGGCGAGATTGCACTTGCCGATCTCCCGGAGCATCCAACCTGTCGCCTTATGAATCAGATCGTGTTTATCGGCCAGGAGGAGCTCGGCAATCCGGAGGGTTGGGTCGAACTCCCCTTTTTTGATGTAGTGAAAGGTGGCCATGATGGCAATCCGGCGCTCCCAGATGAGCTCCGGTTTTGAAGAACCGCTGGTGGATCTGCGCCTTTTCCGGGTCGCCAAGCCGCTCCAGGCGAGCCGGAATTTCTTGCGCACTCATAAATATAATCGTCTATATCCTGTTACCTGGCGACCAGCTTTTCCCCCAAACGGCGGGCCTTCTGTCTGGTTCGCTCTCCTATCTCCTGCCGCTGTTCCCGGGCGGCCATACCGACAAAAAGGACACCTATCGTCTTTGCGCCCAGGAGGCCTGCCCCATCTTCCATCAGACCGACCATCTTTGACGACAGACGGGATAAGATCGCCGGGGCGGCGGAAGCGGCGACCACGACGGCGCGCTTAGGCTTCTCCTTGTTCCGTGTTTTAGGGGCCATCATCCCCCATTTCCAATAGGCGAAACAAATGAGCCTTTCAATGAACTTCTTCATAACCGCCGTCACGGTGCCAAAATTCATGGGTGAGGCAAGGACGATGGCGTCTGATTCCTCAAGCTCATCCAGAACGGCGCCCATCTCGTCGACAAGGGGGCATGCGCCGCGGTCCGGTCCCTCCACTTGGGTGCAGGTCCGGCAGTTTCTGCAGAACTCGATATCCTTGTCGAGTAAGTGGATCTTTGCCGTCTCAGCGCCTTCTTCCCGCGCTGCAGCGAGAATCTCTTCGACGGCCTGATCGATCATGCCGCCTTTCCGGTAACTTCCGACAATAGCTGTGATCTTCATTTTTTACTTTTTCCTTTCTATCTGCACACCGGTGACGTAGATGATTTCACAAGCCCCGCGATCTGTGTCCTCCCGGGAAAGGCTGCTCTTGAGTGTTATGCCCTGCTCTTTATTGCGGCCTTCCACATTGACCAGGTAGCCTTCCAGGACGACCCGGTCATGAATCCTGACCTGATCAGCGACGATCTTCCGGATGTTTTCGTTTGCGGGGATGATGTGGTTATTGGAACCGTGGGACATGGCGTAGTCGAAATCGACGGGGGGATCGTCTCCCTTTACCCGGAACCAGGCCATTCTGGTGCTGTCATGTTTTATGGACAGTTGTTTCATTACATGGGGATAGGTTAGCATGCCCCACACCAAGGCCAGATCGAAGGGCATGATCTCGGCCCCCCAGCCGCTGGTGTATTTTCTCTTGGACATGACTTCCCCGGATATCCAATATGTAGCAACCGGTGTTATGGTCACGCTGCCACCGGTAATCTGCTTTTGATAAGTCGGCGTCGGATCACAGGGTTCCTGGATCGGGTCCCGGAGGACATTGATGGTGGATTTGCCACCCGAAGATACGGGAGGCGGCTTGTCAGAGCAGGCAATCGCCAGGAAAACGAGGGCAAGGGAAGCAAACACAAGTATCAGTGCTGGTGGGTCCCTTCTGATAATGGCAGTCATCATAACTTCCTCACTTGCACCGTTCTCTCCAGTTAACGACTACATGAAACCCATCCCCACCCCGGCCCTCCCCTTGAAGGGGAGGGTGTTTCAGGAATTGTTGCGGACACGTTATAATTTGCCCGAGATTATTGCATCCGACCCATTCCGTCAATAAGGAAAATTGTCCATATCCATCACAAATGGAATTGTCCGTCCGGCAAAAACAGTTGTAATTACCCTTCCGTTATGACAAGGTAATTCCGCTTCTGAATCAAAGCGCTATCTTCGTTGGCATCGGCAATCGGCTCCTCGACGTATGAAAAATACGCCTGCGTCGCCTCTGCCTTGCCGCCTTGATATCATCTTTGATTGAGAAGCGGAATAATCTACATGTTGATACCACTTTTTCTGCTGGATGAGCATGAAGGGAACATGAGGTATCTTTGACGGAGGTGGCGGCAAATGAAGAATGATTTTTTCCCAGGTTCTTACCAGACCACCGTAGACAAGGCGCTTGCCGCTTTGCGGGCTGAACACATCACGGAGCGAATCTGGGCGCGGGATTATACGGTCTGGAAGCCTTCACCCGCCGAGATCTCCAATCGCCTGGGATGGCTGGATAGTCCCTGGAACATGGGGGATCGCCTCGCAGAAATAGACGCCGTTGTCGAATCTGTCCGTCAAGATGGATACCGTCGGGCCCTTCTCCTCGGGATGGGGGGATCGAGCCTGGGCCCGGAGACCTTCGGGAAGGTATTCGGCGTCAAGGCAGGCTACCTGGAGCTTGCCATTCTCGACAGCACCGATCCGGTGACGGTCCTTTCCTTTATCCGGAGTCTTGATCTCTCCCGGACCCTGTTCATTGTTTCCACCAAGTCCGGGGGCACCGTCGAAACCTTCTCCCTCATGAAATATTTCTATAACCAGGTCCTGGCGGCGCTGGGTCCGGAAGAGGCGGGCCGCCATTTTATCGCCATCACCGATCCGGGCAGCGGGATTGCCGACTGGGCAGTGCGACTTAATTTCCGTCATACCTTCCTGAACGACCCGGACATCGGGGGGCGCTTTTCGGTCCTGTCCTGTTTCGGCCTTGTCCCCGGGGCCCTCATTGGGATGGATGTAGGACGGCTCCTTACCTTTGCCCGTATGGAAGGGGAAAGGGAAAAAGCGCTGGGCTCTGACAACCACGAGATCTTCAGCGCCGGGCATAAAAAAGGAGATGCAGGAAAAACATCTCCCCCGGAGGGAAGTCAGAAAGATTGCGGAGTTCAGCCGGGTGCGACACTCATTAGCGCCGCCCTGCTGGGTGCGGCCCTGGGAGAGTTGGCCAAGGCGGGGCGGGACAAGGCGACTTTCTTCATATCCCCCCAGATCGAGAGTTTCGGCGCCTGGCTTGAGCAGTTACTGGCGGAAAGCACAGGCAAGGATGGCCAGGGAATTCTCCCGATTGTCGGGGAGCCGCCGGGACCACCGGAGGTCTACGGCAACGACCGCATCTTCATCAGTGTAGGCATTGGGGAAGACAACCGCCATCATGACCTGTTGGCCGCCCTCCGTCAGGCCGGTCATCCCGTCATAGCGCTTGCGATGGAAGAACCTTATGCCCTGGGAGGAGAGATCTTTCGCTGGGAGATGGCGACCGCCGTCGCCGGGGAGCGATTGGGTATCAACCCCTTCGACCAGCCCGATGTCGAGGCCGCCAAGGTTCTGGCCCGGCAAATGGTCGCCGCTTACCGGGACCAGGGAAAACTACCCGAAGAGACGCCTGCCTGGTCTTCAGAAGCCATGGATATTTATGGAGATGTTACGTCCTTAAAAGACTTTCTTGCTCAGGCAAAGGCAGGAGATTACATTGCCCTCCAGGCCTATGTTGAACCCACGGGGGAGATGGATCTGGCCCTGGCGAACTTGCGCCTCCGCATCCGGGACAGATATCGCCTGGCAACCACAGTTGGTTATGGTCCCCGGTATCTCCATTCCACCGGGCAGCTCCACAAAGGGGACCGGGGGGCAGGGCTGTTTATCCAGATCACCGCTGACGACCGGGAAGACGCCCCCATCCCCGATGAACCCGGGCAGTCGTCCTCATCCATAACCTTTGGCGCCCTCAAGGCCGCCCAGGCGATGGGCGACCGGCAAGCACTTATCAATAGCGGCCGCCGGGTAATCCGTTTGCATTTCCGGGAAAATCCCTCCGCGGAATTGGAAAAAATGACTGCTGACATATAGGATGAATTGCCATGACCAACCGGCTCTGCCACGAAAAAAGCCCCTGCCTCCTTCAACACGCCGAAAATCCTGTGGACTGGGCACCGATGATCAGAGGGATATCCCCATCCGGCAGAAGGAAAGCTTTGACGGCGCCATACCCTCCGGTAACAGCGTCGCTTTTTACAATCTCATCCACCTGCACCGCCTGACCGGTGAGGAAGCCTACGCCACCCGGGCGGAAAAACTGGGGCAGGCCTTCTCTCCCCTCATCTCCCATACTCCTTCCTCCCATGCCATGTTCATGATTGCCCTGACTTTACCCATGTGCCTCGCCAGACATAAGACTGCCGGGAGATAGCTGTTTTCCATCTTTCCTTGACACGCAAAGATCTTTCCCGTAGATGTCAAGCACAAAAAGTTTACCAAGAATATAGAGTTATGTTATTTTGTCCCGCCATTAGTGATCAGGAGGAAGCCATGAAGCTCGCAAAAAATGAAAAACGGGCATTGGAGGTGTTGCGCGAGGTTTTATTTAATCGCTTTCGAAACCCGCAGATTTGGGAGGTTGATTTTTCTGACGATCGAAGGTATCTCTCCTTCCCGAACTCAGTAAAACTAGAATATCCTGTTGCATCAGGAGGTACTTGGCTACTCAATTCACCAAATCTGAGTACTCAAAGAGGGGGGAAATAACATGACGATCAGTTTTCCTGTTCGAGAAATTGGTGATTACGATGACATGCATATCTATTCAGATTTTGCCAAGGAGATGCTGAAATTTATCATTCAGGACCGCGCCCGAGTAGAGGCTTTCTTAACAGGTTCATAATTGGAAACCTCTGAAAAATCTAATTTGGACAAGAGTGGAATTGAATACCTTTTCAAGCCACTTACAAAGACTTGTTAAATTGACATGTTTGAAATCATTAAACTGACTCTGCCCCTTTCTTTGGCTGCTGCATTCAGCGTGTCATCGATTCTGGGTTTCTTCACAATCATGGTGGCCAAGGAAAAACCGCTTGAAAACGGTTTTGCCTTCATGGTCGGAGGCATTCTTGCCTATTGTGCAATCATAATATTTGTGTTGCTTCCATTCAGCAAAGCGGCTCCGGCAGGAGCTCCAAGGCACGCTGAAATGCACGCAGTTGCGGATTTCATCCTTGCGGGAATTTGTTTTCTGCTTGTCATCAAAGCTTTCTTCAAAAAGGATGATGCTGAGAAGAAAAAGGAAACCAAAATGATAGGAGGTGTATTTGCATACTTGGGAATGGGGGCTCTGATGCGTATAGTTAGCGCCAATACGCTTCCCCCATTTATTGGGGCCGTCAAGGACGTGTCGGGAGCGCATCTGTCCATCGAATCATCGGTGATTTTATGCTCACTGATTATTCTTATATCTATGTCCCCGATGATCATTCCCTGGCTGTTGTTCTTGGTCAACAAGGAAAAGGCTATTGATTTGATTAGTCCGGCCAGCCGCTTTCTCGAAAAGAACAAGAGAATGCTCAACAATACTGTCCTCGTCGTAATTGCGGTCTACCTGGTAATGCACGGTTTCATACATCTGGGGATTAAGTAAGGTTGAATATAGCCCCATGAAGATCTCTTAATGGACCGGAGTCAAACGATATGGCCGCTTTCAAGCATTCCTTTCAAAGACAGGCCCTATTCCAATAATGTTTCTATTTCTGATTCGCAAAGCAGGATGATATTGGGGAAATCCGCTCCATGCAGACATTATATACGATCGTCACGATTCCGCTAAAACTCTTCATCCCGTTAGTCCTTTGAACAGCGTTGATACAGAAAATAGGGTTTTCTTCAATAAATGCCGGCCTGGCAGCCCCCGGCGAGGACACCGCCAAGTTCGCGGCACTGCGCCAGGATCTCGGGGGTGACAACGCCCCGGGAAATGACGGGGTTATAAACAGGCTTGAATTTATAACCGAGCGCAATCCGCTCGATGGCCTTGAGGGCCCCCGTACCGTCGTTGCCGGCGCTGATGAATACGACATAAGGTTTCCGGAAAACCTTGTCTTGAGCGGGATAATAGGTCCGGTCGAAAAAATCCTTGACCATCCCCGACATGTAGCCGAAGTTTTCCGGGGTGCCTACAGCGAGACCGTCGGCCTTAAGCAGATCTTCCAGGGTAGCATCTCCCGCCCTTTTACAGACGACATCGATATCCTCGATGGCGCGGGCCCCCACGGCCACTGCCTGGGCCATTTTTCCCGTGTTGCCTGTCTGGGTATGGTAGACGATTAAAATGCTGGTCATGGGAACACTCCATAATTTCATTGTGAAACTGTCTGCGCTTTTGCTACAATACATCCATCTGATCTGTCAAAGGGCAATTAATTGTGAAAGGGAATGAAGAACACGATATAATCCCCTCACCATCCCGACCCTTGAAGGGGAGGCAATAATTAGATGAATGAATTCAATAATGTGAGGTCACATTTTCGGATGAAACTTTTTAATTGGCACTATAGCTTGATTTTCTTTGGTTTGATTCTCCTCTGGGGCAGCGGTGGTCAAACCTTCGCCGCAGAGGAAAGTAAGTGGAGTTTTATCGGCTTCACCAAATACCGGGACGCCCTTTTCATCGATAAAACAAGTCTGAGCAGTCCCTCCGCAGGGAAAGTGTTCGTGACTGCCCGGATCGAACCATCCGCCAAGAGTCTCTTTAGAAGCAACATCAAAAGGGAAATCCCGCAGTATCGGAAAACGCTTAAAAATTTCAAATATTTGATCCTGGAGATGGAGGTGGTCTGCCCCGAAAACAGGATGCGATTTCGGAAGGTTGAGTTTTACGACGCCAACGGCAAGGTCATGCGCAGCTCCGCCGATCCCAAGTCCCCCTGGAAATCCGTCGCACCGGGGAGCCTCTGGAAAGATCTGGCAAGAGCCGTTTGCCCATGAAGCCCCTTTTTCAGTCCACCTCCTCGAAATAAGCGTCGGCAACCCCTTCCAGGAGCTGAAAAGCCTTCACCCGAACGAGGATGAACTGCGCCTGGGGATCCCCGATAAAATCCTTAAGGTGAGGATGCCTTTCCAGGAGGCGTCGGCGGATCTCTACGCTCTTCGCTTCGTCCTTTACTTTTTCATATACTCCGGTAACAGTGAGGGCCCTGGCCCGATGCCTGTTTTCCCCCCGGTCCGTTTCCCGGGAATCGATAAGGAGGCTAACCACTGGGTTTCCCTCCATATTCTTGTATTTTTTTGTGTTTTTATGGGTAATCATATAGATTTCCCTGCCGTCCTCCGCAGCAGCATAGGACATCAGGGAGCAGTGCGGTCCTGCTCCTGCCACGGTCGCCAGCACGCAAACGTCATTGTTCTCGATCAATTCCCTTATTTTTTGATGCATCGCGGTAAAACCTCCTCTCTTTTGAAAATCTACTTTCTCCCTCCCCTTCAAGGGGAGGGCCGGGGTGGGGATGGGGTTATACGCCTACTTTTCATTCCCCATTGTGACGGCTGCCCGTAATGTTGATTTCATTCATACGTGCGGCCCCTCCTGCAAGCGATCCTTTAAACGGGAAGGACTATACAACAAAAACTGGAAAAAATTAAGCAATTGGCGACGGCGTCGTAAAAGATCCGCAGGTAAGGCGCGCAAGTCTTGAGAAATAAGTCGTACTTTGCCTACGCCGCAGTAAGCCTGCCCCACACTTGATACGGGGAAAGATATAGCGCAACGCAGCATCTGTCCTTTTTACGATGCCGTCCATCTTTACTTGGCGGTAAATTTCGGTTATGGTTTCTAAAGAGAGGGTTTTTATTAATTCAACAGGGTAATGTTGACTCCCCTTTCGATCATGATTATGTTACTCTGGCATTTGAGGTCCTAATGTCAAAAGAGAAATTTCCCGCAACGCCGGCCATACGGGCGCTGAAGAGCCATGGCGCCGAATTTCTTCTCCGTTCCTACAAGTACGTGGATCGGGGAGGAACGAGGGCTTCCGCGCAGGAATTAGGCGTTGATGAGCACCTCGTAATCAAGACCCTGGTTATGGAAGACGAGCACGACCGGCCGCTGATAATTCTGATGCATGGAGACAGGGATGTCTCGACAAAATCTCTGGCCAGAAGCCTCGGACTCAAGATGGTGACGCCGTGCGATCCTAAAGTGGCGGAAAGGCATACGGGCTACAAGGTCGGGGGCACCTCCCCCTTTGGGACGAGAAAGCCGCTGCCGATTTACGTTGAGGAAACAATAACGTCTTTACCTGTAATCCTCATCAATGCGGGCCATCGGGGTATTCTCGCCGAAATGCCACCGGCGGAACTGGTCAGGATCCTGCGGCCGACACCGGTGAATGTGGCGATTGAAAGGTAAGAAGTCATGACTGCCGAAAAGGATCAACTAATTATCCGCTGTCTCACTTGTGGAACGAAAAACCGCATCCCCAAAAAACATATGCAGGATCGACCGACCTGCGGAAAATGTCGGGCCTCTCTGGATGACATGATTATCCGCTGTCTGAGTTGCGGCACAAAAAACAGGATGCCCGAGACGCGCCTCAACGATCGACCCCTATGCGGTCGCTGTGGCGCCCCCCTGGTAGTCGGCGGCGACACGGGGAAACCTTTCGATACCACGGACGCGACCTTTTCCCGGGAGGTACTTTCTGTAACGGGCGCCGTTATCGTCGATTGCTGGGCCCCCTGGTGCGCCCCCTGCCGCATGGTGGCCCCTGTTCTCGACGACCTGGCCGTAAAATACGCCGGGGGGGTCAAGATCGCCAAACTCAATGTAGATGAAAATCCCCTGACCGCAACCCAGTACGATATCCGCAATATCCCCACGCTTTTGTTTTTCCGGGAAGGAAAGCTGATCAACAGGGTTACGGGCGCCTTGCCCAAGGAAGAGATTGAACGGCATCTCCTGAATGTTATGAAAACAAATTAAAAGGAGCAAGCCATGCCTGTCGTATATAATTGTCGCGTCTTCAAGGTTTTAGAAGAGGACGTTCAACTTTCCAACGGCCATCGGTCCCGCCTGAGCTGGATCGACCATAAGCCATGTATCGCCGTGGTTCCCGTCGATGAAGAAGGCAACTTTCTCCTTATCAGGCAGTATCGCCATGCCACCGGCGGGTATCTGCTGGAAATCCCCGCCGGCAATATAGATGCAGGTGAGTCTCCGGAGGACTGTGTCCAAAGGGAATTGGGGGAAGAGACGGGGTTTCAGGCTCGCCGGATAACCAGCCTTTTCGATGGGTATCTGGTTCCCGGATATGGCAATGAATACATGTATTTCTACCTTGCCCAGGAACTCTATGCGGCGCCCCTGCCTCCTGATGACGATGAAATCATCGAGACGGTTAAGGTATCACCGGCAGAGGCCAGAGACAAGCTCCGGCGGGGAGAGATTCGCGACGTCAAAACGGCCCTGGGGATCGTCCTGGCCCTGGAACGGTTATAGTTACCTGAAGATTTTGTCCCGCCGTTGCAGTTCGATTTCCAGGCGCTTGAGTTGTTCGATGTTTTTTTTCAGTTGCTCGTTTTCCTGCCGCAATTGTAAATTTTCTTGCCGCGACTGCTCATTTTCCTTGCGTAATCGAGACAGTTCGCCTTGCGTCTTTAACTGATCGGTACGGCATTCCTTTTGCGTATATTCCCACAGCGCCTTGATTTTGCTACATGCCTGCTTTTCATTTTCCAACTGTTCACGGGTGGTCTGTGTCTCATTTATAAGGATCAGGAAACTCTTCGCGTAACTTCGCCACTTGCTCTTGGGATACTTGTTTATCAGCAGTTCAAAGACCTCCCGTGCCCTGCCGTAATCAACGGGGCGGTCATCGCCGGCGAGTTGGGCATAACCTTCCTTGAAAAGGGCCGTATCGGACTGAAAACGCGCCGCAAGACTTCCGGGGGGCTCTATGGGAGCGTTCTTAGCTGCGCAGGCGCTCAGACAGATCGCGAAGATGATCATGATACTTAACTTTATTAAGTAATTCTGCTTATGCGAAGCTTGCCGGCCGCTCATCCATATCCTCTTTCCTCACATAGTTGCTACCGGTGAGGGTTTTACCATAATTTTTAACCTCTGCCGCCATCTTTGCCATCTCCAGGGGACTCCGGTACAGAGACCCATTGCCGGTAACGATGGAAAGAGTCACGGTAACGAGGGGAAATTCCCTAAGTTGACCCTGGCGGTCCTTGGCAAGAATAAAACCCCGCTGCTGATCCTCTTCGCTATAGAATTTCCGGATCCGTTGATCAAATTCTTCGACTATGCAGCGACAGATCTTTTCTGCCCGCGACGGTTCCGCGATCATGATGAAGTCATCCCCGCCGATATGACCAATGAAATCCGCCTCGCTTCCCAATTTCTGCTTGCAGTCCTCCAGGATAAGGGCCACTTCCTTGATTACCTCGCTCCCCCAGGCATAGCCATAATGGTCGGCAAAGGGCTTGAAGTTGTCGAGATCCAAATGACAGAGAGAAAAGAGATTCTCTTCCCTGAGGCGTCGTTCAATCTCATTTTCAATAGCCAGATTTCCCGGCAATCCCGTTAAAGGGCTGGCATCAAGATGCAGGGTTTCGAGAATCTTGAGGCGCTTGGTCATGGCGTTGAATGCCTTGGCCAGACTGCCGATTTCATCCCGGCGCTGGATGTTGATCTGGGTGTCGAAATGCCCATCCGCAATAAAACCTGTCGCTTTTTCGAGCTTCTTCAGAGGCCGGGAGATATTAAAAGTTATGGCGGCAGCGAGAAACAATCCGACAACGAGACTGGCTCCCGCCAGAAGGATTGTCATCCGCGCTGCTTCCAGACCCTTGATCTTAATGGTGTTCATTCTCGCATCAATACTCTTTTCCGACTGCAGTTGAAGCGAACGTAGGGAAAAAGCCATCTTTTCAATGATTCTTCGCCCCTCTTGAGACGACAGGACCACCGCCTCTTCGATGCGGTTTTCTCCCACCAGTGATGTTTCTTTGTGGAAAATTGCGTTATACTGACTTGACAACAGAGATAACTGCTCAACGGCGCCATCCCGTTCCGGGGGAGTGTCCTGCTTGAGAACAGCCAACTGGGATTGAAAATCCTGACTACGGGCCCAAAAGATGTCCGCCATAGCTGGGTCTTTTAGAATCAGATATTTCTTCTCGGCCCCTTCCCAGGCGAGGAGCGTATCCATCATTTGTTTTTCCGTCTCCAGAAACCTAAAGTCCTGATGAATAACGGTGAAGGCCAGCTTATTGAGATCGCGCAGATGCCCCACGGCATAGGCGCTGGCCAGGACTGTCAGCACGGCCATGGCCAGATAACTCAGGATCAGTTTGCTCCGGATATTCAGTATCATGCGGGTTTCGTATCATATCTTTTCTTGTTGCGTAAAGACCAAAAATCATTTGTCATGATAAAATAGTCATAATAATAAATCCTCATTGATGCAAGATTGGAGAAAATCTGATAAGTGGACGGCAAATGACAAATGGTGAAATTCAATACGGGACCCTGGTCAAAACCGGGCTGAAAATGGGAGTCAGTAAGGGTTGGGACGGTTTTGTCTGGATGATGAAAATTGTCCTGCCCATCTCCCTGCTGACCACCCTCCTGGACTGGAGCGGCTGGATCGGGCGCCTCGATTTCCTCCTGGCGCCGGTCATGGGACTTCTCCACCTGCCTCCCGCCGCCGCCCTGCCTCTGCTGATCGGCATGCTCGCAAACATTTACGGAGCAATCGCCGCCATGGTGGTTCTTCCCTTAAATGAAGGCCAGATGACCCTGATCGGCATCTTCCTGCTCATGGCCCATAACCTCATTCAGGAGGGGATAATCCAGGGAAAATCCGGGATCAACCCCATAAAAGCGACGCTTTTCCGGATTGTCACCGCCTCCATTACCGTGATAATCATCGGCCCCTGGCTGGTTTCCGCTCCCATGGCGATAACCGCGACGGGGAGCCTGCCACCGGTCCACCAGCCACTCGCAGATATGCTATGGCAGTGGCTCCGGACGACTACGGCTCTATGCTTCAAGATATTTCTGATCATCATGTTCATCATGACCCTGCTGGAGACCATGAAGTTCATGGACTGGATCAAATACATCGTCCGCTTCTTCTCTCCCCTCCTCAAGCTGATGGGACTGGACGCCAAAGTCGGGCTGCTCTGGATGACGGCGATCATTTTCGGCCTCGCCTACGGCGGAGCGGTAATCGTCGAAGAGGCCAAAGCGGAACACCTCTCCAAAGAAGATCTTGAGATGCTCCATCTTTCTATCGGCATCAATCACTCCATGGTTGAAGATCCCCCCCTGTTCATCTCCGTCGGGCTGAATGCCTTCTGGCTCTATATCCCCCGTATTGTTGTTGCGGTAATCACGGTCCATCTCATCCGCCTGTGGCACCGTTTCCGCACCCCATCCCCCTCCTGACCTTCCCTTGAAGGGGGAGGGGAAATATTGTCTTTCCCCAGCTGCCTCTTGCCTGTTGCCTGTTATCTGTTTATTGCCCTTGCCCGGACATCCTTCTTTTGCTATAAGTAACCAGACAAAAAAAAGGGGAGGATAGTACATGATTTACAATGAAGAATTTGAAACCCTGCCCAGGGAGGCCCTCGAGGCCCTGCAGCTGAAAAGGCTCCAGCAGGTGGCGCAGCGGGTGTATCACACCGTGGGTTTCTATCGAAGAAGCTTTGACGAGGCGGGGGTAAAACCGGATGACCTTAAAACTCTGGGAGATTTGAAACGCTTCCCCTTTACGACAAAGCAGGATCTCCGGGACGGCTACCCTTTCGGTCTTTTTGCCGTCCCCATGAGCAACGTGGTGCGTCTCCACGCCTCTTCGGGGACCACGGGACGGTCCACGGTCGTAGGCTACACCCATCGGGATATCGAAACCTGGTCGGAACTTATGGCCCGTTGTTTTGTCGCCGCGGGTCTGACAAAAAACGATATTATTCATAATGCATACGGATATGGTCTTTTCACGGGCGGTCTCGGGGCCCACTATGGCGCGGAAAAGCTGGGAGCCAGCGTCATCCCCATGTCGGGAGGAAACACGAAACGGCAGCTCATGATCCTCCAGGATTTCGGACCCACCGCCATCTGCTGCACCCCCTCCTACGCCCTGAACCTTGCCGAGCAGGGACGGGCCATGGGGGTGGACATGGGGGCGCTGAAACTCCGGGTCGGCATCTTCGGCGCCGAACCGTGGAGTGACAAGATGCGTGACGAAATCGAAAACACTATGGATATCATGGCGTTGAATATCTATGGGCTATCCGAGATAATGGGGCCGGGGGTGTCGATGGAATGCACGGAAGGCCGCGAGGGGATGCATGTCTTTGAAGATCATTTCCTTGTCGAAACGATCGATCCCGACACCGGGGAAGTCCTCCCCCCCGGAGAAAGGGGCGAGTTGGTCTTCACCACCCTGACCAAGGAGGCCTTCCCCCTGGTCCGTTACCGGACCCGGGACGTCTCCCGGATAATCACCGCCCCCTGCCGCTGCGGACGGACCCATCACCGCATGGACCGCGTCACCGGTAGAAGCGACGATATGCTCATCATCCGGGGCGTCAACGTCTTCCCCTCCCAGATTGAGGCTGTCCTCGTCGGGATTCAGGGTCTCGAGCCCCATTACCAGCTCATCGTGGATCGGGTAGGCACGCTCGACACCCTGGAGGTGCAGGTAGAGGTTAGCGACGCCTTATTCTCCAACGCCGACGAGGTTCGGGTCCTTCAGAAGATTGAAAAGCGCATCAACAAGGATTTGAAGGATTTTCTCGGCATCACTGCCAAGATAAAGCTGGTGGAACCCAAATCCCTCCAGCGTTTTGAAGGCAAGGCCAGCCGGGTTATCGATAAACGACAGATCTGACGGAGAGGGAAAACCTATGAAAGTTGAACAGGTATCTGTATTTCTGGAAAATAAGCAGGGGTCGCTGGAAGAAGTAACCAGAATCCTGAAAGAGGCCAATGTCAATATCCGCACCCTTTCTTTGGCGGACACGTCCGATTTCGGCATCCTCCGCCTGATTGTCAATGACGTGGATACCACCAGCAGGGTCCTCCGTGACAAGGGATTCCGGGTCAGCCGGACCACCGTCGTCGCCGTTGAGGTCCCGGACCGGCCGGGAGGCTTGCACAGCATTCTGGAAGTCCTCGCCCGGGACAACATCACCGTCGAATACCTCTACGCATACGTGGAAAAGAGTGGAGAAAACGCCGTGATCATCTTTCGGTTTGACGATTCCGCGGCCGCCACCGAAGTCCTCCGGAAAAACTCATTTTCGGTGCTATCCGGAGATAAATTATATAGTTTTTAACAATGGGTGTCGCAATAATTACGAAAAAGGAGATATGCTATGAATACTAAAGTCCCTCGCTCCGAAGATGTTCTGGTGGAAGAACAGCTTGGCAAATGGCGCGTTTCTGAATCCGAACCGGTGAAAGATGTAACCGCTGCAAAAACACCACCGGTTATCACCATCTCCCGTGAAACAGGATGCCGGGCCACGCAAATCGCCCAGAAACTTGCCGATATCCTGAAGATGGACCTCATGGGAGGCAAGATCATCCAGATGGTGGCAGAAAGCACCGAGATGAGCGAAAAGATAGTAAAATCACTAGATGAAAAGGAAATAACCAAGCGGGACGAATGGCTGTCCGCCCTCTTTGACCGGCGCAACCTCTGGCCTGATCAGTATCTCCAGCATTTAACCAAGGTCATCGGCACTATCGGCCGCCATGGCAATGCCGTGATCCTCGGCCGGGGGGCCAACTTCATCCTTCCTCATGAAGAGACCTTCAGCGTGCGGATCATTGCCCCTTGGGAGACGAGAATAGAAAACGCCCTCAAGACAACCAGGGAAGAGGCACAGCGCTACCTTGCTGAAACGGATTCAAGCCGGGAGGCCTTCGTCAGGAAATACTTCAACGCCGATGTAAGGGACCCCGCCTACTACGATCTCATCCTCAACATGCGGGGGTTTACCGTCGACAGTGCCGTTAAGGCGATCATCGGCGCCTTCAATGCATGGAAAGGCTGATTTTGATATATTCATCAGTATTATGAGCAGTTTAGGGACAGGGAACGCTTGAGTGTCAATAAGACGCCCCAGGGCAATTTTGCATCGATTCACCAGACCGGTATGAGGGGAAGATCGAAATGGTAAGAAGCTTGCCGGTTATCATCTTTGCAACGGTATTGTTGGCGATATTCTTTCCCCTTTACGGCACCGCGGCGGAAACAGCAGATGTTCTGGCGGCGGGCTGTATTGACGCCCACAACCATCTTTTCGGGATGACGGGACAGCGGAGCTTTTCCGGCGGCTCCCATGATTATGCCACAGCGGCGAAAAACGCCGTGGCTCGGATGGATGCTCTGGGTATCAGGACGGCGATTGTCATGCCGCCGCCTTTTACGGAAGGTCAAAAAGATATCTTCGAGCCCAGTGAATATCTGAGGGCAATAGCCGGGTATCCGGGACGTTTTGCCTTTCTGGGCGGAGGAGGCACGTTGAATGTCATGCTCCACAAGTGCGTCCGGTCCGGGAAGATCGATGAAGAGGCGAAAAGGAGATTTGCCGAGCAGGCAGATAAACTTATCAATATAGGGATTGTCGGCTTTGGCGAAATGGCCGCCGAGCATTTCTCCCTCCATGCCCAGCACCCTTATGAAACGGCGCCGCCCGACCATCCCCTGATGCTGCTGCTGGCTGATATTGCCGCCCGGCATCAACTACCCATAGACCTTCATATGGAAGCCCTCCCGCAGGATATGCCTTCTGCAGACATTGTCCGCCTCCGGGAGGGAAGAACGCCGGGGCAACTCAAGGCAAATATTGCCGCTTTCGAACGTCTTTTGTCTCACAACCGGCAGGCCCGGATCATCTGGGCCCATGCCGGATGGGACAACACAGGCATGCGAACAGTTAAATTGATGGACGATCTCCTGGCCAGGCATTCGAACCTCTACATGACAATCAAGATCGGTCGCGACAGTCAGGAAGATGCCCGCCCTCTTGCCCCCGGACGGAAACTCAAGCCCGAATGGTTGGCCCTCATTGCTAAGTATCCGGACCGTTTCATGATCGGGAGCGATATCTTCTTCACCCCTCCCATGTCCGAGCTGCGGAGTCCCCCGGGACGCGGCGAATGGGTAAGGGATTTTCTTTCCCAATTGCCGCCGGAGCTGGCCCGGAAGGTCGGCCTTGAAAATCCGAAGACGGTCTTCAACCTTTCGAAACCGTAGAAATCCGTTCCCGTAAAAGTCAGAGTAGATGATGTTTTTACGATGATATTCGGCCGGGTGATTACGCCGATAGTAGCTAAATATCAACAGCAGCAGAGAGAATAATTGAGTTTGCGATCATACGTTTTCTGTCCGGTCAGCGATTATTAAATCTTCGTAATTATTGCCGGAAATACCGTCACGGCGCTCCTGAGAAAATGATCGGGCACGATGCCCGCAAGGAAGGTCATGATGACGATGGCCGCAATCATGACCCCGATTACGGTTGCGCCCGTAAGCATCGGCAGCAGCCCCTCCCCTTCCACCGTCATGTACATGACCATGACGACCCGCAGGTAATAGAAGAAGGAAACGATCGTGGCGACAATGGCGATGAGGACGACGCTGAGGTAACCGGCCTCAATGCCGACCTTGAAGAGGTAGAATTTCGCAAAAAAACCGCCCGTCGGCGGTATCCCCGCCAGGGAGATCATGAAGACCGCCAGGGCAAAGGCGTGCCACGGATGCCTTGACGCGAGGCCGGCCAGGTCGGCGACAGTTGACCGACCGTTAGGCCTCCCCTCTATGGAGAGTAAGATTGTCTTCCCGATCATTATTCCATTTGCAAAATGGCCTTATTTGTGGTCTTATTTGCGAAAAGTTTCAACAGAATGGTGATATGCCCTTGGAAGCAAAAGCATCATCCCCAACCGATCTACCATCCTGGGTTGATTCCCGACAGGAACAGGGGCTCTATTTCTTTACCCGTGAAGAAGCCATCCGGACCCTTAAATTCACTGAGGAAGCCTTCAAGAAGGCCGCCGCAAGGCTGGCGAAAAAAAATAGAATCTTGCGTATCCGGAGCGGCTTTTTTGTCATCGTTCCCCTGGAATATCGCGCTACCGGGATATTGCCGGCGGAATGGTTTATCGCTGATCTGATGGACTACCTGGAACAACCCTATTACGTGGGGCTGCTTAGCGCCGCATCCCTACAGGGCGCTGCACACCAACAACCTCAACAGTTTCAGGTTGTCACCACCGTCCCCCAAAGGGAAGTCCGTAAAAAAGGCCTTGCCGTTCGGTTTTTCTTCAAGACCAACTTCAAGGCAACCCCGGTCACGCAAATCAAGGTTCAAACTGGTCATATTTCCGTTTCTTCACCGGAGGCTACGGCAATAGATCTCATCCGTTATGCCCGATCCATCGGCGGTCTGGATCGCGCAATTACCGTGCTTCAAGAACTTGGAGAATCTATGAGTGCTGCCAAGCTGATTGCCGCCGGAAAAGCGGAGGGAAACCTGGTCTGTGCGCAAAGACTGGGCTGGCTGATGGAGAAAGCCGGCCATGCGGAGCTGGTCCTGGAACTGGCTGGTTTGATTGCTGATAAAAATCCACCCTTTACCAGACTGGATCCGTCATTGCCTGCCGGGAAAGCTGAAAAGAACACCAGCTGGCGACTTCTGATCAATACGGATGTGGAGGGTGATCTGTGATTCCCAAAGCAGATATTGTCGCCTGGCGCCGGTTTGCACCCTGGGTTACCGATGCCCAGGTGGAACAGGACCTGATCATGAGCAGGGCGCTTGTCGCCATTTTTCAAAGTCCCCTGCTGGCAGAACAGTTAGCCTTTCGGGGAGGAACGGCGTTGCATAAACTCTATTTCAATGTCCCCCGGCGCTATTCAGAGGACATTGACTTGGTTCAGATTATCCCGGCACCCATCGGTCAGGTAATTGACACCCTGCAAGAGTTGTTGAACGGCTTTCTCGGGGCGCCACGGCGCAAGCAAACAGAGCAATCGGTCATATTGGCCTATCGAATGGAATCGGAGGGGCCTCCCGTTGTGCGAATGCGACCGAAGGTTGAAATCAACACGCGGGAGCATTTCGTGGCAGAAGGCTATCAGAAGCAACCGTTTGCCATTCAATCCCGGTGGTTTACAGGAAAATGTGAGATCACGACCTATACATTAGAAGAACTGCTCGCGACCAAGCTGAGGGCCTTGTATCAAAGAAGAAAAGGGCGCGATCTTTTCGACCTATGGCTGGGCGTCTCGGAAGGGAAAGCAGAGGTCGGCAGAATAATCCGCGTCTTCAAACAATACATGGAAAATGAAGACCAAACCGTTGACGGCGTGCGTTATGAAAAGAATCTGCAAGAGAAAATGCGGCATCAAGGTTTCCTAAGCGATCTGAATCCCTTGCTGCCTGCTGATGCAACATATGATGTCCAAGAAGCGTACCATTTTGTAAGAGCAGAAATTATCGACAAATTTGAAAGGTTATCATAGTACCGATATCATCAAAAATATGAGTATAAATAGTTAGCACCTTAACTAAACATTTGAATGGTTTATAAAAACCGTTATGGAAACGGATATAAAAATACTAACGAAAGTCCCTTCCCTCAAGAGCTCATGAAGGAAAGAAAAGTCGCTGCACTGAAAAGGAGGATAATGTATGGGTAACTTGGCTGCAGAATTCACCGGCAGACTGTTCAAAGGCAAGGAAATCTCGTCCAACCTCAGGGTGAGGTCAAGAAGCTTTGTTACCAAGACTATAGATAAACGATTATTATCTGATTACGAGGGAACGGATTGGGTTGTAAATAAGAAAAATAAAAAATCCGTCATCCTCAAGAAACCCAAAACCCACCACGTAATGTTTGAGGACAGAGTATGGACAGTACTTGCCAAGATGGGTTTTACTACCTTGAGCAGTCCTGATATTAAATTGCCTTACACCGATGATGAATCAATACCCGGTAAGCAGATTGATGTATTCGCAGCTGACAGTGAAACCCTTATAATAGTTGAATGTAAAAGCTCAGAAACAATGAAAAAACACTTCTTTTCGAAGGAACTTAACGAATACGAAAAGGTAATTTCGGGTGCCAACAAAGTACTTAAAAAGGAGTTTTCGAAAGAGCATAAGATTCGCTACATATTTGCAACCAATAATATCATCCTGGCTGATAACGATCGGAAACGGCTTAAAGAATTGAACATGATTCATTTTAATCAGGATGACATCCTCTATTATGAACAATTGTTAAGCAGCGTAGGGCAGTCATCGAAGTACCAGCTGCTTGCAAAGCTTTTTAAGGACCAAGAAATCCCCGCGCTGGATAACAAGATTCCAGCAGTAAGAGGTAAGATGGGTGGTTACCACTACTATTCATTTTCGCTGGAACCTGAAAAATTATTAAAGATATCCTACATTCTGCATAGGGTAAATGTAAATAGCGAGGATAGCGGATACCAGCGGCTTGTAACAAAAGGCAGGCTTAAGGAAATAGAGCATTTTATCAATGGCGGTGGTTATTTCCCGAACTCTATCATTTTAAACATTAATACAAAGAAGGATGCTCCCCTAAATTTTGACAAGGTTGCAAGTAGCCACGACAGCAAATTAACTGAACCTGTAGTACTTCACTTACCGAAGAAATATCACTCAGCATTTATAATAGACGGTCAGCACCGGCTATATGGATACTCGAATACCAAATACAAGGGGTCCAATTCCATTCCCGTGGTCGCTTTCGAAAACCTGCCGGCAGACGAACAAGTTAAGTTATTCGTTCAAATAAACAGCAAACAGAGGCCTGTCTCGAAAAATCTACTAACGACTATCGTTGCCGACATCATGTGGAATTCAGACAATTATGATGCGGCAATGGTAGCATTCATGTCACGGCTGCTTGTGCATTTAGGTACTAGAGATGATAGCCCTCTCTACCGGTGCATCATTCTTGGAGATAAGAAGAAGACACCCACTACCTGCATAACACTGGACACGATTATTGTTCACGGTTTCAAGAAATCAATGTTTTTTGCTAAGCTTAACAAGAAAAAGCTGATTGAAATCGGCTATCTGTGGTGTGACCCAAAAAATGAAGACGGCACATGCGATTACCAAGACATGCTGGAGAAGAGTTATCAGTTTTTCAGGACTTATTTTGATCAAGTAAAAGAACATACTGAAAGTATCTGGAATCTTGGAAGCGAGCCCGGTGGTTTTGTGGCCATGAACATTGGCATTCTTTGCTTTATTCGGATAGCAAGCGACATACTCGGTTTCATTAAAAATAATTGGGGAGAAGATTACTCAAAAAGAAATGGTAAAGAAATCGCTGAATTAATCTTCGACTACCTGGTCCCGGTTTTCGAGCACATAAAGGCTTTTGATGACCACAAAATTGACCAATTTCGCAAATATGGAACAAATCCTTCAGGTGTGGAGAGTGCGGTACGAGAATTTCAAAGTATGATACACGGTAAATTTAAGGAATTCGACCCTGAGGGATTACAGAAATGGATAATTGATAACTCAGGTAAGTTTAATGAAATTGTTAGAACTGCCGCTGAAAAATTTGAGAGTGGGATAAAAAACAAGACCTTTGCAATTCTTCAAGAAACATTAGGTGGTAATTGGTGGAAGGAAGGGGTTCCGCCAGAGATCAGAAAAAGTGCCGCAAATACGAAAATTGATGCAAACAGCGACGAGCCAGATTATGAATTTCTTCACCTACCTGATTACAAAAAAATCGTTTCCATTGCAAAGAATTGGGACCTATTCAAACCAATTTTTGCCGACCCAAGAATCAAGAGTAACAAAGATGAGCAACTAAAATGGTTTGACAAGCTAATCCCGATACGCAACAAGGTCTCCCACGGCAGGAAAGTAACCCTGGAAGACCACACATTCATGGCACAGCTCAATGAATGGTTACCGGAAAGAGTTGGCGTTGAAAAGATTAACACTACCGTTTAATTACTTCATGATGCGAGATATTGCGTGAAAATACTGTTAGTTGAACCCGATTACCGACATAGCGCTACCAGCTTTATAAAAACGGTAACAAGCCCCAGTAATAAAAAGAAGTATAGTGAAGAAAGCCTATGGTACCCACCAATTGGTTTACTGAAACTTGCGACCTTCCACCGCCAAAGAGGCGATGAGGTTAAGTTCGTAATAGGGTGTGACAAGAATGTTCTTCAACCTGCTGGCCTGTTTACCAATGAAACCCTATGGGATCGCATCTACATAACAACATTGTTCACATTTAACTGGAAGAACGTAGTGAAAACTATCGACTTCTATAAGAGCGCTGTGGGTGGCTCCATTCACAAAATTTATGTCGGCGGAATAATGGCGTCTCTAATGTCCGATGATATTTTTGAGGAAACTGGTATCCAGCCTGTTCATGGAATACTCGACACACCACAGAAGATTGGATTAGACGGAGATGAAAATATTGACTTGCTTCCCCCTGACTTTTCTGTCCTCGATAATCGAATATACGCGATCAATGATACTTATTACGCCTATACAACACGGGGATGTGTACACCATTGTTCATGGTGTGGCGTACCAGATATTGAGCCGAAATACTGTAACTATATTGACATAAAACCAATGATTCGCCAGATGCGGGCAATTTATGGAGATAAATCTCGCTTGAAACTAATGGATAATAATATTCTTGCTTCTCCAAGACTACGGGAGATTGTAAACGACCTAGTAGTTCTTGGGTATGGACGTGGTCAAACCACCACTACTATTCCGCCGCGTACCCGTGTAATAGATTTTAATCAAGGGGTAGAGGCAAAAAACATCACAGATGACAATATTTCTCTGCTTGAAAAACTGAACATTAGTCCCATGCGCATAGCCTTCGACAGGCTGAGCTATAAAAAGTTCTATATTAATGCGATTAGGATTTCATATACACATGGTTTCAAGGAATTCTCGAATTACATGTTGTACAACGAGAAGGACACACCAAGAGATCTATACGACCGACTAATTATCAATATCCAGATAAATGATGACTGGCGCACTTCAAAGGACAAAACACGCGCTGCTATCTACAGTTACCCGATGCGATATGCACCAATCAAGGACGGAACTTCCCAGAAGCTTAATCGAAACCGGGATTATGTTCCCCCCAAACCATCAAGGGAAATTGATCACTTGAATGATGCTAAATGGACTAAACGGTTTACCAGAAACATCGAAGTCATTAAGGGTGCAGTGCACGGTGCGATATCACCGACTCCATCACTCGCACGCCGCGCCATAGGTGAAACATACGATGAGTTTATAGCAAATCTCTATATGCCGGAAGAATTGCTGAGAAATCGCAATAAATATGAAGCGCGAATTTATCCCAATGACATGGATAGGATACCTGGTACTGGGGATATTGAGAAATTCAGGGAATTCATTTTGCGACACCTAAACAAACAAGATGAAATATTTTTCGAGTTTCACGATGCGGTTTCGGTATACTCGAAAGAGGCTATAAAAGAGGCTCTTAAGATATGCAAAAACAAAGAGGTGTGCGAATGGCTTACTTGGTATCTGAAGTAGATAATACTCCCAAAATTGGCCGACAGATATTTGATATTGTAACATCCGGTATGTACGATAATCCCTTGATGATTTACCGGGAGTACATTCAAAATTCTGTTGATTCTATTGACGATTCTGTTGAAAATGGGCCTCTTGAATTTGATCAGGCTCTAATTTCAATAACGCTCAACGGACATGAACGAAGCATCATCATAGAGGATAACGGGCTGGGTTTACCCAATATTATGGCGCACAGCGTTCTTACCAATCTTGGTTGTAGCCCGAAGGAAGGGAAAAATCAGCGGGGGTTCCGCGGTATCGGCAGGCTTGGTGGTCTCGCATATTGTGATGAGTTGATTTTCGAAACCCGCTCTGCGATCAGCGAAGATGTTGCGATCGTTAGCTGGAATCTAAGGGAGCTAGATGCTGCAGCATCTAGCTCCCGGAATGACATAACCCTTCAAGAATTAATACAAAATGTTGCTTCACGAGAATTTGCAGAAGCAACACATGAAACGCCTAACCATTTTTTCAGAGTAACCCTACGCAATGTTCATCGTTTTCACTCTGATATGCTGATGAATCTGAAGAAAGTGTATGATTACTTGGCTCAAACTGCGCCAGTTCCTTACAATAGGCAGGTTTTTTCCTATGCTGAAGTAATCGAAACCTACCTATCCAAAATCAAAGCATATCGTTGCTACTCTATCAAAATAAACGATAGGCAAATTTTTAGGCCATATTCCGATGAAATCAAGTTATCTACCAACACTTCCGACCGAATCAATGGCATTGAATACTTTCATTTTGACGGAAATGATACTGAACCGCTTGCCCTCGGTTGGTATGCTCGGACCGGTTTTTATGCTAGCTTGCCTTCGGCATTGAACGTAAAGGGTGTTCGGGTGCGGCAAGGCAATATTGAAGTCGGCGGAGAACACTTTCTTGATGATAAGTTTACTGAAACCAGGTTTTCAGGGTGGCAAATAGGCGAAATACATGTGGTGAATGGGGTGCTTAAACCGAATGCGAGGCGTGATGGATTCGAACATTCCATTCATTTTGAGCGGTTTCTGGAGCAAGCCCACGTCTTGGGCCACCATTTAAGTTCCTTGTGCCGAAAGTCCTCAAATTTGAGGATTGCGCAAACGAAGATACACTGCTCATTAACCGAGATAGAAAAAATAATAAGTAATAATTCAATATTTGTCGATAATGAACATTATGAACAAGCAATTAATGATGCAAGAAGTACATTACTCAGTATCGAAGAGAATGTGTTAAGTTTCACAGATGATTTCGAGAATAGACTTATTTATATAAAAAATAATATCGATAGCCGTAATTATAAGCCCACATTTCTTGAAGATGTTCTTGATGGAGGAAGGCTGAAAAAATATGACAGAAAATCTCTCTTAATGCATGTAGCTAAAACAATACTTGCAAATTACAAGAACAGCAATTCGCCAGTTGAGATTGTGCAGCAGATATTTATAGATTTTGTAAAACAGAATTATGTCTGCCTGGATAAATAAGGTATTGTAATTCTTAATAGTTAATAAGGTTGATAATTTTCGAAAGGAGCATAACATGTCAATATTGATTCCTGCGATAAAAATTATGCAAAACGATAGGCCAATTCTTATGTTTAGTATCCCTGCTATTGATCTACGTTATATTTCCTATTTTAATCCGCGTGAAATTGATAGAGAGAAAGGAATACAACGGCCATATAAGTCTGAAAGAAGCAAGGATATCGCTGCTTACATTGATACTGAAGATTCTGTTTTGGCTAACGATATAATAATAAACGTAGAATTAGAAAAAAATGGATTGTCCATGGAGAACATATATGATGAGTTCACGGGTAAACTTGATTATCAGATTCTGAAAGAAACATCAGAAAGTTTAAGTAATAAGCAAAAAATAGCTTTCGTGGTTGATGGACAGCATCGCTTAAGAGCCTTCGAATATGCAGAAAAACAAGAATTCCCCTTGATAGTTGCAGCCTTGATTGACCTTTCGTTAGCGGAGGTAGCTGAATTATTTGTTAAAATTAATTATTATCAAAAACCCGTCAATAAATCACATGTTCTCGATTTGCTTGGTATATCTGAGAATATATTTCCACAATATTTTAAATTGCATAAAGTCGTCGAGAAACTCAACGAGGATATAGCATCGCCTTTTTATGGGAATATCAAAATGCTTGGACTGGGGAAAGGCTACATTTCTCAAGCAAGCATCATTTCGTCCATTGAAAAATATAAATTAGAGAAAATACTCATAGATGCCAAAATAGAAACATCCGAAGAGGTTCTATACAATGTTATTTGGAACTTTTTCAAAGCTGTAGAAAATACTTTTTCGGTTCATTGGGGCAGCAATAGGTTTCTTTCGAAGACAATAGGGATACGGTCTTTGTTTATCGTGTTAGGACACATTTTATCAAAGACAATTCAAAAAAAGAAAGAATTTTCTTATATTAATATAGAAAAAGAATTAAAAATTATTGACCATAGTATTTTTAATAATCCAGATATTACAGGTTTTGGAGGCGAAAGCGGTGTAAAGCAACTGTCTAAAAAAATGATTGAAGTGATGGGGTGATATATGAGTAAAAAATTTAAAATCAAATCCGCAGATAGAATGACTCTGGATGATGCGATAGCTTATTTTATAAAAAATATCCGAAAGGATCGTGGTTTTAAACAAAATTTCAAATACTTGAAGGAGAAAAAAGAAAAACTTGACGAGTTTATCAAGGAGGGAAAATCGCCGGTGTCAACACCTATGAATCAGCTGATTGTTCTTCGTAAGTGGAACTCATATACACCTATTCTACCGCCATCAAAAAAAGAATATTTAAATAAAGGTGGTGGATATTTTTTAAGAATAGGTGAAACAGGAATCGTCATAGATCCCGGTTTTAATTTTATTGAAAATTTTCTTAACGCTGGATTTAAGCTGGATGATATTGACCATATTTTTGTTTCTCATGCTCACAATGATCATTCCGTTGAGCTGGAGGGAATATTTTCTTTACTCTTTAAGCGCAACAAAAATTGTATAAATGTTAAAAAAATAAACTTGTATATGAACTTAGGTACATTCAAAAAGTATTCTGGCTATTTAGATCTATCGAATCCGCCTATCAAGGGGTACATTGATGATATCATTCTGTTGAATAAACATCAAATGATCAATGTAGATGACATCATTCAAGTATTTACGACACAAACAAAGCATCATGAAATGATTACAGGAAAATATGCGTTGGGATTTACCTTCGTGATACTTATTGGTGATGATATAAAGAGAACTGTTAAATTTACTTGCGATACCGGATGGTCCTCTGCGCAAGAGGAAAAGAATAAAACAGAGGGAGGGAATTTAAATATCGATAAAATTGACATACTCATTGCCCACATTGGTTCTTTAAAGGAATCTGAGTTGGAGTATGATCCCAGTGAATCTTTAGCAGATAATGAAGAGCGGGGTATCCTGTACGATTACCATCTTGGTCTCATTGGCTGCGCAGCAGCAATACATTTTTGGAAACCCGAAGTTGTATTATTATCTGAATTTGGGGAAGAACTTGATGCTATTCGAAAGACGATAGCAGAATCCTTAAATAAAATATTAAAAGTAAAAGTTATTCCCACAGATCTAAACTTTCGCATTGACATTGATAAATTAGATATTATGTGTTTTAAATCAAGGGAGTTTGTACCGTTTGATAATATTAAAATCGAACATCTTAATGGTCAGCTATACCCTATTAGTGAAGATAAACTAAGTGCCACTGAGAAGGCAGAATTATCCAGCCATCTCGAAAAAGAAATTACCGTATTTTAACTCTTACGAAACTGAAAGGATCGACAATATCATACTGACCGGTACCGGAAAAGCTGACGGGTTCCGTCACACGATAATTAATAGATTTTATAAAGATATTGCCTTGTGACCTTGCCATCGTAACTTTGCCGATCACATTCCCGGGATTATTGATGGAAATACCGTCGCGGCGCTCCGGAGAAACTGATCGGGCATGATGCCCGCAAGGAAGGTCATGATGACGATGGCCGCGATCATGACGCCGATCAGGGTTACACCCGTCCGCATCGGCAGCAGCCCCTCCCCTTCCGCAGTCATGTACATTACCATGACGACCCGCAGGTAATAGAAGAAGGAAACGATCGTGGCGACAATGGCGATGAGGACGACGCCGAGGTAACCGGCTTCGATGCCGACCTTGAAGAGGTAGAATTTCGCAAAGAAACCGCCCGTCGGCGGTATCCCCGCCAGGGAGATCATGAAGACCGCCAGGGCAAAGGCGTGCCACGGATGCCTTGACGCCAGGCCGGCCAAGTCGTCAATATGCAGCGCCTTGTCCTGCCGCCGCGACAGGTAGGCCAGGGAAGCAAAAGCCCCCATGTTCATAAAAATATAGACCATCAGGTAAAAAGCGATGGCCGACGCCCCACCCTCGGGAATGGCCAAAAGTCCGATCAGGATATAGCCCGCCTGGGCAATCCCCGAATAGGCCAGCATGCGGACGACGCTGGATTGCCGGAGGGCGGTAAAGTTCCCGATCACCATGCTGGCCACGGACATGAAGATGACCGCCGTCCAGATCAGGTGCTGGCCGGGCCCGGAAATCCCCGTCCCGAAACGGAGGAAAACAGCAAAGACGGCAATCTTCGGCGCCACCGACATAAATGCTGCGACACAGACCGGCGCCCCTTCATAGGCGTCGGGGGCCCACATGTGGAAGGGGGCGGCGGCGATCTTGAAGCCAAGGGCGACGAGCATCAAGGCTACCGCTGCCAGCATCAGGGCCGGGGCCGCTGAGGGAGCGGCAAAAGCAGCCAGATTTGTCGTTCCCGTTGCACCGTAGTAGAGGGCAAGGCCAAGGAGAAACAGGGCCGACGAAAAGCTTCCCAGTAAAAAATACTTGACGGCCCCTTCCATACCCGCCCGGACGATCTTCATGAAGCCGACGAGGACATAGAGGGACAGGGAAAGGATTTCCATGCCCAGGAAAATGACGAGGAGGTCCCCCGTGGAGGTCATGATCCCCATCCCGATCAGGGAAAAGAGGAGGAGGCTGTAGTATTCACCGGTGTTTTTATGGTCCGGCAGGAAATCCCGGGCCAGGACGAAACTGATCAGGGCCGTCGTCAGGATCATCGCCTGGAACAGGAGGGCGCCGTTGTCCTTCACAATCAGGCCGCCGAACCCGGCAGCCCGCAGATCCCACAGATACAAAACAGCGGCCAGGGCGGCGATAACGGAGAGGACGGCGGCAGGCACAACGCCCTTACCCCGGCCGCCGCCACGGATAAAAAGAAGGACCGTCGCCCCGGCGAGGAGAATGAACTCGGGCAGCAAAGAGGTCAGATTAACATCGGAAAGGATCATGTTCATAAATTATCACCTGAGAGCTTTGAATATCGATTGAACGAGTCATTCCTGTGAAAGCAGGGATGACGATTTGCCAAGTTTCATAAGAAGTTCAAAGCTCTCCACCTGTGCAAGATTGCTTTGAACGGGATTGGCCGCCGCGGAGAGGCAGGCCGCCTTGATGGCCGGGGCGGAAATGAGTTGCCGGGAGATGGTCTCGACCCGGTCCGTGAGATACGAAGGATACAGGCCGATAAAGAAGACAAGGAGCGTCAAGGGGATCATGACCAGCTTCTCCCCCAGTGATAAGTCCGCCACCGCGCCCGGGCGCCCCGAACGGTCCGTTTCGAAAAAGACCCGCTGGACCATCCAGAGCATGTAAACGGCCCCCAGGATCAGGGTGGTGGCAGACAGGGCGCCGATCCACCATTCGTACCGGAAGGCGCCCAAAAGGAGCAGGAACTCCCCGACAAAGCCGTTGAGTCCGGGAAGGCCCAGAGACGACAGGGTCATGATGACAAAGAACGTCGCCAGGATCGGTACCCGTGCTGCCAACCCCCCCAGTTTGTTCATGTCCCGTGTCTTTTGCCGCTCATAGAGGGCCCCGACGAGGATAAAGAGCGCCCCCGTGCTGAGGCCGTGATTGACCATCTGGATAATGCCCCCCTTCATCCCGGCCATGTTCCCCGCCATGACGCCCACCACGATGAGCCCCATGTGGCTGACGCTCGAATAGGCCACCAGCTTCTTCAGATCGTCCTGGGCAAAGGCCACGAAGGCGCCGTAAATGACGCCGATGACGCCCAAGGCAATGATCGCCGGGGTGAAATATGCCGCCGCTTCGGGAAGGAGGGGCAGACAGAAGCGCAGGATGCCGTAGATGCCCATTTTCAGAAGCACCCCCGCCAGGATGACGCTTCCCGCGGTCGGGGCTTCCACGTGGGCGTCGGGGAGCCAGGTATGAAAGGGGAAGATGGGCACCTTGATGGCGAAGGCCACGAAGAAGAGGAGGAAAATCCCGTACTGATAATGGGATGGAACTTTCAGCGCAAGCCAGGAAACCATGTCAAAGCTGAAGCCGAAGCCCAGCTGCCGGCTCAAAAAGGCCATCAGGATGAGGCCGATCAAAAGAAAGACGCTGCCCGCCATGGTATAGATGATGAACTTGAGAGCGGCGTAGCGGCGGTTTTCACTACCCCAGATCCCGATGATGAGGAACATGGGGATCAGCATCGCCTCCCAGAAAACATAGAACAAGAAGGCATCCAGGGATGCGAATACCCCGAGTATTCCCGTTTCCAGAACGAGGAAGGAGATGAAATAGGCCTTTTCCTTGAGGTGGATCTTGTTCCAGGAAACAAGGATAGCGGCAACGGAGAGAAATCCCGTCAGGGGCAGGAGAAACAGGGAAAGGCCGTCGATGCCCAGGTGGTAAGAAATCCCCAGAGCGGCAATCCAGGGAACCTTCTCGACAAACTGAAAGCCCGCCTGTTCCGGGCGGAATTGCATAAGCGGCAGGAGTGTCAGGACGAAGGTCGCCAGCGTCGTGACCAGGGCAACCACCTGAATCCATTGCCTGCTTCTCGTTGCTAGGACGCCCAGGACGCCGGCCAGGGGCAGAAAGACGATGAGCGTTAAGATGGGAATGTCGGCATTAAACAGCATCTTGGCTTAAATCTCCTTTAGGGTCTGTCACGAAATCAGGGGAACTTGTCCTTAAAATAGTCCGGCAAAATAAAGGGCGGTCCCGAGGATGAGAAAGGTCCCGGCAATGACAGAGAAGGCGTAATGGCGGAGCTGGCCTGTCTGCAACCCGGCCAGGAGCCGCCCGGCAAACATGGTCAGATGTCCCATACCGTTCACGGCGCCGTCAATGATCCGGCTGTCGATGATCCGGGCGTTGAACCGCGCCAGGATCTTCACGGGTACTACAAAAAGGACGTCGTTGATTCTGTCCAGTCCGAACCCACCGGCCAGCAGCGCCGCCGTTTTCGGGAAGGCATCGCCCAGGGCCGCCATCCGGTCCCTCATTTTGGTAAACATGTAAACGGCCGCCGTCAGGATCACCAGGATGACCGCCCCCTGAAGTACCGTCATGATTATCTCCAGATTATGCAAGGCCCCGGCATCGGCGGTTATTGCCGTGATGGGGAACCCAAGGAAGCGGGCGAAAAACGTGTCTTTCGTGAACATAGGGAAGCCCAGCAAACCGGCGGTCAGCGCCGCCGCCGCAAGAATCGCCAAGGGCGCTACCATGAGCATCGAGGGCCGGTGCAGGTGTCCTTCATATCTCTTCCGGCCGAAGAAGACACCGAAGAGCTTCCCACAGTAGAGAGCAGTAAGGAGGGCCCCGGCAAAGGCGACGAGCCAGAAATTCGTCCCGAAGTGTTCGAAACTGCCCCAAAGGATGGCGTCCTTACTGAAAAACCCGGCCAGGGGGAAGACGCCGGCCAGAGCCAGTAGCCCGGCGATGAAGGCCACCGCCGTCGCGGGGATCTCCCGGAAGAGGCCTCCCATGCGGCTGATTTCCTGCTCGCCGTTCAGGGCGTGGATCACCGCCCCGGCGCCGAGGAAGAGGAGCCCCTTGAATATCCCGTGAGTAACTAAGTGAAATATCCCGGCGGCGTACATGCCGCTCCCCACGGCCACGAACATGTAGCCGATCTGGCTCACCGTGGAATAGGCCAGGACCCGTTTGACGTCTGTCTGCCCCAGAGCGGAAAAAGCCGCGTAAACGGCCGTTATCAGTCCCACAGCGGCAATGACGAGGAGCACTTCCGGACTCTGCGCGAGGAGGGGAGATACCCGGCACATGAGATAGACCCCGGCATTGACCATGGTGGCGGCATGGATCAGGGCCGAGACCGGCGTGGGTCCTTCCATGGCGTCGGGGAGCCAGACATGGAGGGGAAACTGGGCGGACTTACCCATGGCCCCCATGAAAAGGAGGAGGGCCATGAGGGCAATAATGCCAGGGGTTGCGCCGTGGGAACCCTTTACGATCGTTGCCAGCTCACGGTAATCCACCGTTTGAAAGACAACGATGATGAGCAAAATCCCCAGGATGAAACCGTAATCGCCGATCCGGTTGACGATGAAGGCCTTGCGGCCGGCGTCGCAGGCCGGCTTTTTCTGATGCCAGAACCCGATCAGCAGGTAGGAGCAGAGCCCCACTCCTTCCCAGCCGACAAACGTCAGGACCAGATTGTCCGCCAGGACCAAAAGGAGCATGAAAAAGATGAAGAGATTGAGATATACGAAGAAGCGCCGGTATCCATCGTCGCCCTTCATGTAGCTTGCCGAGTAAATATGGATCAGGAATCCGATGCCCAGAACCACCAAGACCATAACCATGGACAGGGGGTCCAGGAGGAGGCCGATGCGAATCTGGAGGGCGCCGTCGGCAAGCCAGTTGTAGAGGGTCGTGGCGACGATGCGGGCGTCCGGAGCCGCTGCCGTCATTTCACAGAAAAACCCCAGGGCAACGGCGAGGGATAATCCTATGGATGAGGCGGCGATGACGGCTACCGTCTTCTCACGGAAACGATTGCCCGCAAGGCCGTTCACAAGGACGCCCAGGGCAGGAAAGGCGAGGAGTAGCCAAAGATATTCGGATATCATGGAGGATCACCCTTTCAAGTCTTTGATGAGGCTCATATCGAGCGTCTTATGGCTGCGGTACAGGGCAATGATGATTCCCAGCCCTACTGCCGCCTCGGCGGCGGCGATCGTCATGATAATGAAGATGAAGATCTGCCCCTCCGTGCCATAGAGAAAACGGGCAAAAGACGCGAAGATTAGATTGACCGCGTTCAGCATGATCTCAATGCAGAGCAGAAGCACTACGGCATTGTTTCTGATGAAGAATCCCGCGGCGCCGATCGCGAAAAGGACCACGCCGAGTCCGACGAAATGGTAAAGGGTCATGGCCGTCCTCCTTCCTTTCTGCTGATGACGATGGCGCCAACAGCGGCAACAAAGAGAATGACGGAGGTCAGCTCGAAGACCAGCAGATGCTTAGTGAACAGATCGAGGGCAATCTGCCGGAGCCCTATTACGGGCTGCAAGGCCGCCGCCTTTGAAAAGGCTGCATCCTGCAGGGCAAGCCAGGTAAGGACGACGATGCCGACGGCGAACAACACAGCCGGGGTTGCCGCCTTTACATCCGCCAGGGAGATCAGGGGCCGGACAGACTCTTTAAGATTCAAAAGCATAATGACAAAGGCAAAGAGAACGAGGACGGCGCCAACGTAAACTATCACCTGGAAAAAGGCCACCAGTTGGGCCCCCATGAGGACATACAATCCGGCAAGGGTGAGCATGAAGGCCAGGAGGGATATGACGCCGTTGATCGCCCTCTTGAAGAAAACGACGGCCAGGGCCGCAACGACGGCAAATGCGGACAGCATGCAGAATATAACCGTCTCCATTATCTTCTCCCCGCCCCCGCGGACTGCCGCCCGTCCGTTTCCCGTTGCAACGCTTCGGTTTTCATGATCAATTCCTCTTTTCGATATACTGCCAGTTCATAATCCCGGCCCATCCGGATGGCCTCCACCGGACAGGCCTCGACGCAGAGTCCGCAGAAGGAACAGCGGTTAAGATCCAGGGTATAGGCCCGCAACCGCCGGACCCCGTCCGGTCCGTTTTCCGGAACCACGGTAATGCAGAGGGACGGACAGACCCGCTCGCAAAGACCGCAGGCCACACAGAGAGCCTTCCCGTCCACCCCGGAGACCAGCACCGGCCGGCCCCGAAACCGTTCCGGTACGGCCCGTTTGACTTCGGGATAGGGAATCGTCTCCGGTTTCCGGAAAAAATGTCGGAGAGTAAGAAACAACCCCCGCAGTAATGCCTTGCCCATATTTATCTTCATAATAAAACGACCAAAGCCGCCGTAACCAGCAGATTCAGGAAGGCCAGCGGCGTCAATACCTTCCAGGAAAACATCATCAACTGGTCATACCGGACCCGGGGGAAAGTGGCCCGCACCCAGATGAAGACAAAAAATACCAGCAACAGCTTGATCCCGAACCATACCAGCGCCGGCAGCACCGGCCCGTTCCATCCCCCCAGGAAAAGGAGGGTGACGAGGCATGACGCGAGCAGCAGGTGGGCATACTCAGCCATATAAAAGAGTCCGAATTTCATGGAGGAGTATTCCGTCTGGTAACCGGCGACAAGTTCATTTTCGCATTCGATAAGATCGAAGGGCGTCCGGTTCGTCTCTGCGGAAACGGCGATCAGAAAGAGGAGAAAACCCAGGGGCTGCTTCACAATAAACCACATGCCCTCCTGGGCCTTGACGATATCCATCAGACTCAGCGATCCGGCAAGGGTGATAATTCCAACCAGGGAGAGGGCCAGGGGAATCTCGTAGCTGATCATCTGGGCCGCCCCCCGCAAGCCGCCCAGGAGTGAATATTTGTTGTTCGAAGACCACCCGCCGAGGAGGACGCCGTAAATCCCGAGAGACGAAAACGCCATGACATAGAGGACCGCCAGGGAGAGGTCGGCGACATAAAATCGCTCCGAAAAGGGCACTACGGCAAAACAGACCAAAACCGATACCAGGGAGATGATGGGAGCCAGGGTAAAATAGAACCGGTGGGCGTGGCTGACCGTCATATCTTCCTTGAAAAACAGCTTGATGCCGTCGGCGATGGGTTGGAGGAGCCCCAGGGGACCTACGCGGTTCGGACCCATCCGGACCTGGAAAAAACCCAGAAAACGCCTTTCCATAAGCGTCATGTAAGCCACAAGCCCCATAATGACGGCGAAGAAAACGACTATCCTGATGAGCTCGTAAATTATATCCACGTGAAAATACATCCCCCGGTCTCCTCTAAGAAATTTTCCGCCTTCATGTTTTACCCCGTTCCCCTCCGGAGCGCTCCCTTTTGCTTTTCATCTAAAAATGCACTTATAACCAATTGAATCCATTGCTCATAATATTCCCTCCCCTTCAAGGGGAGGGTTAGGGTGGGGATGGGGTCACGGCGCATCATTTTGTGAACATTAAGCTTCGCTTTCATCCCCCTTTGTGACGGAATACCGTCATGAGCGTTTCATCACGCTATTTTCCCGATAGCGGCGGGAACGGCGGCATATCCGGCCCTGAGCAGGGATAGTCCGTCGGAACTGCCGGCGCTATGGAGGAGCAGCGCCGTTCCTTTTTTTACCCGCGCCGAAGACCTGACGACGGCCAAGGCTGCACCGAAGGGGGTGCTGACTGCGACGGCTTCCTTTTCCCAAAACCCCTGGGCTGCGAAATCGTCATTGCCCATTATTACCGTAAGACCGTTCCTCAGGCCGTCGAGTTCCGGGCTTTGCCTGTTGAGAACGCTGTCGCCGAAAAGGGATGGGACGGGGAGAAGCTGAAGGGGGAAATCGGGGGATGGCGTTCCGGTGAGAAACGTTTCCGGCGCCGAAAGTTTAGTTAAGTCGGCCCTATCATTTCCCACCGCGACCGAAGCCGGAGGGGACAGCGCCGCACCGGACGCGGGGGCGTCATTCTTATTGTACTCCGTTGACTCCAGAGGATTCAAGGTCCAGCCGCGACCATCCGTCGGACGGCGCGGCAAGCTGTCTTTCTCAGCCATCGCCAACGGCAAGCTGGGACATAATGAAGACGCGGAACCGATCCGGTCCGTTTTCCGGAACTCTTCCTCCCGCCCCATGATCCTGACAATTTCATCGAGGATCTCCCCATCGGAGCGCACCCCCGGCAGCCGGGCCACGACCTTCCGGATCGGCTGCCGTGCTCCCATCACCGAGATCACGGAACCTTCCTTTTCCGGCGGCAGCGCCGCTGGCAGGATGACATGGGCCAACTCCGTCACCGCGGTTTCAAAAGGACTCTGGCAGATGAGCAGCTCCAGCATCGACAATGCTGTCCGGACCCGCACCGGATCCGGACAGCCCTCCAGGGGGTCTTCTCCGAGGAGGTAGAGGGCCCGGATGCGCCCGGCTTCAATATCCCTCAGGATATCAATGAAGTCTCTTCCCGTAGTGGATGCGAAGCCGGCGGCAACGGCGCCAAGACTGTTGAACTGACCGCCCAGGGGCAGGATGCCCCGGACCCGGTCATGGAGAGACGCCGCCAGGGACACCCTCGCATCAGGATGTCCGTAAAGATCGGGAACAACGAGGATGGTAATTTCCCCCTCCCCCTGAAGGAGGGAAATGAGCCGGGCCAGCTTCCCCGTATCAACGCCGTAACGGGAGACGTCGGTGTGGCACTCCTTCCCCTCCACGTCAAAGACCTTCCTCAAATCGTCCAGGAAATCGTCCAGCAGGCCCGGCGCCACAGACATGGGCAGGGTGGCCCTTGCAAAGAAATAATCGGGCCAGGAGGAAATAACGATCAGCTCTCTGCCCTCCCTTTGCAGATAGAGATTTATCATGGGTTTCAGGACCGGATGAAGCTCGGCGGCGCCGCCGCCGAGAACGAGGAGGATATCCGCGTCCATAAAATCTTCCCAGGATGCCATTTTCCACGATGCGGGCAGGAGGTTTCCCAACTGTGCCACGATGCGGCGATAGCCCGCCGCCTGGACCGAGGTCAGGTCGTCGCTGCCGATAACGGAACGGAAGAATTGGCCGTAGGCGGAGGCCTCTTCCGTGGTCAGCAAGTCCGCTGTCAGAGCCGCCAGCGCTTCGCCCCCGTGAGTTCTGCAGATCTCCGAGATCCTCCGGGCCGTAAATGCCAGGGCCTCATCCCAGGAAACCTCGCGCCGCCCCTCGCCGTTCCCGTCACAAAGCTGCGGCCCCGCCAGCCTCCGGGGAGCAGCTGTGAAGGCCCGCCACCCGAAACGGCCCCGCACACAGAGCAGTCCTTCCTTGCCGTCTTTATGATCCGGCGCCGTCACCCGGCGGATGATATTCCCCTCCATATTCATGTCGATACGGCATCCGAGGCCGCAATGGCTGCAAACCGTCCGCCTCTTTTCCAGCTTCCATACCCGGGTGGTATTCTTGAAAAGCTTGTCCGTAAGGGCCCCCACAGGACAGGTGGAAACGCAGAGGCCGCAAAAATCACAATCCAGTTTGCGGCCGCCGTCCGTGCCGATATGGGTCTTGTAACCGCGACTTAGAAATTCCAGCTCGTTTTTTCCCTGCACCTCCGCACAAATCCGGACACAACGGCCGCAGAGTATACAGCGGGTCATGTCCCGTTCAATCAGGGGCGATTCGCGTTCAATGGGCCGGAACGGCTGCTCCAGTTCATAGGGGGCCCCGGTCAGGCCGTACCGGATCACCAGATCCTGAAGGACGCATTCTCCCGCCTTGTCGCAGACCGGACAATCCAGGGGATGATTGATCAGGATCAGCTTAAGTTGCTCCTTGATGGCCTCCCGGATGGCCGGCGACTCCGTGATGATGTCCATGCCGTCCCGGGCCGGGGTAAAGCATGAGGGAAGAAACTGGTCTGGTCTTTTGCGGTCCGCGACGATGCACAGCCGGCAAGCCCCGGCGGGGGCGATCCTCTTGTCATGACAAAGGGTGGGGATGTAAGCCCCGGCCTTTTCGGCCGCCTCCAGGATCGTGCTTCCCTTCGGAACCGTTACTTCCATATCGTTAATCTTTAGCGTCAGGCCCATGATATTTTCCTTCATTCCTCTCCGGGATGCCTGTTAAATTATTGCCTTGAACTTGCAGGCCCGGATACAGGACTTGCAGCGGATACAAACTTCCTTATCGAGAACGGGGTATTCCTTCTTCTCCCAGGTGATCGCCGCTACGGGGCATACTTTGGAGCAGAGGCCGCACTTGGTGCATTTTTCCCGATCGATCTCGAAGTGAATCAAATCAACGCAGACCCGGGCGGGGCAGCGTTTCTCAAAGATATGGGCCTCGTATTCATGGTGAAAATACCGCAGGGTGCTAAGGACCGGGTTCGGCGCCGCCTGGCCGAGACCGCAGTGAGAGGTCGCCTGGATATGATGAGCCTGTTTTTCCAGTATTTTCAGATCCTCCGGTTCTCCCTTGCCGGTAATGATTTTTTCGAGGGTCCCGAGCATCACTTTCAGGCCGACCCGGCAGGGCACACACTTGCCGCAGGATTCGTCCACACAGAACTGGGTGAAAAACCGGGCCACATCGACCATGCAGTTGGAGTCGTCCATAACGACGATGCCCCCGGAACCCATGATGGCGCCGGCCTCCTGGAGGGAATCGAAGGTCACGGGCAGATGGAGTTCGTCTTCCGTAAGACATCCCCCCGAAGGGCCCCCCAATTGGACAGCCTTGAACTTGGCATTACCCCGGATCCCGCCGCCGATGTCGAAGATGATCGTCCTTAAATCCGTGCCCATGGGGACTTCGACGAGGCCGACGTTTTTTACGGCCCCCGTAAGAGAAAAGACCTTGGTGCCCGTGCTGTCCTCCGCACCGATCCGGCGGAACCAGTCGCCGCCGTTGATAATGATCTGGGGGATGTTGGCAAAGGTCTCCACGTTGTTGAGACAGGTGGGCTTCCCCCAGAGCCCGGATTCGGTGGAACGGGGCGGTTTGGTCCGGGGCATGCCCCGCTTCCCCTCGACGGAAAACATCAGGGCTGTGGACTCGCCGCAGACGAAGGCCCCGGCCCCTGGGTAAATTTCAATATCGAAATCAAAACCCGTACTCATGACATTCCGCCCCAGAAACCCCTTTTCCCTGGCCTTGACAATAGCCGTCCGGAGCATTTTCAGAGCCAGGGGATATTCGGCGCGGACATAGATATAGCCCTGGTTGGCGCCGGTGGCATAACCACAAATAATCATCCCCTCCAAAACCGCATGGGGGTCCGATTCCATCACGCTCCGATCCATGAACGCCCCGGGGTCCCCTTCGTCGCCGTTGCAGATGACGTACTTGGGATAAGTCTTGTATTTCCTCGCCTCATCCCATTTCCTTCCCGTCGGGAATCCCGCCCCGCCCCGTCCCCGTAACCCCGAAGTCTTGACCTCGCCGACGACCTCCTCCGGCGTCATCGCCGTCAGGGCCTTGTAAAGGCCTAAGTAACCGTCATGGGCGATATACTCTTCTATGTTCTCCGCATCGATATGGCCACGGTTGCGCAGAACAATCAGCCTCTGCTTGGCGAAGAAATCCACGCTCTCGATGCCGGGAATCTCCTTCGCCGTCCTGGGTTCGCTCAAAAGGGGGGACGTCGGATGCTGAAGAGACGAAAAGAGGCCCTTCAGGGTCTCGGTGAAGTTTTCCTCGGTGAGAACCTGGAATACCTTGCCCCCGGGAAGAAACATGATTGACGGTCCCTGATAGCAGGAGATGAGGCAGTCCGTTTCCACCAGGGGAATCCGCTCCCCATAACCCAATTCGTCAAGGGTCTTTTTCAGGAGCCCTTTCATGTCGATGTGCTTGCGGAATTTGCATTTACTGCTCGCACAGTAGGCAATCCTGCTAACCGATGATATCATTCGATTCCCACTCGCTTCTGCGGACTTTCGAGGCCGTGGCCGATGGCGTATTCAACCTTGGGATGTCCCCCCAGGATATGGCTGTAAAAGATCTCCCGGACCTTTTTGACGTCAAGTTTTCCGTATTTTACCGGTGAGGCGCCGGGTATCAGTACGGTAATCATGGGTTCCATGCTGCATAGGCCGGCACAGCCGGTAATTTTTAGCTTCACATTCGTGACCGCCGCTTTCCCCATCTCCTCCAGGAGGGCCAGATGGATGTTTTTTGCCCCCGAGGCGATGCCGCAAGTACCCATATGCACGTCGACGGAAATGTACCCCTCATCGATTTCCTTTCGCCTTTCGTCGATGTAGCTTTCTTTGATCTTTTTTAGCTCGTCCATGGTCATGATGATACTTTCTCCAGTATTTCTACGACGTTTTCCGGGTTGATGAGTCCGAAGGTTTCTTCTCCGACAACCACCACCGGCGCCAGACCGCAGGCCCCGAGGCAGCGCACTTCTTCAATGGAGAATTCACCGTCGGCGGAAACCTCTCCCTCGGCAACGCCGATTTTCTGTTTCAACCTTTCCTTGATCTCTTCGGCCCGCTTAACGTAACAGGCGGTGCCGCTACAGACCTTGATCACCTTCCTGCCCCGGGGAACGAGGCTGAAGTAGGAATAAAAGGTGGCCACGCCATAAACCCGGCTGGCCGGAATTCCCAGCTTCCAGGCAACGTAGCGTTGCAGTTCGACGGGAAGGTAGCGGGCGACATCCTGCACTTTTTCCAAAATGATCAGGAGGGCCCCCGGTATCTCCCGGTACTCCTCGATGACGGCATCCATCAACGCCATTTTCTCTTCCGTAAATTGTTCAACCAGCTTTCGTCGCATCTATCTTCCTTAAGGGGTCCAATTTCTAATTTATCTACATAGTATCAAATAAAACCGGCTATTTGTCATCGTCCGGCTTGACCGGACGATCCAGCATTTTCTGGATTCCCCGAGCAAGTCGGGGACTGACACCACGTGCTTACCGATCCACTTCCGCCAGGACGATGTCGATGGCGCCGATGACGGCCACGGCGTCGGACAGCAACTTCCCGCGAATCATCCTGACCAGGCCCTGAAGGTTAACAAAGGACGGCGGGCGCACCCTGAGCCGCAGCGGTCGGGGGCCGCCGTCACTAATGATGTAAAAACCCAGCTCTCCCCGGGGAGACTCGATGGAGTTATAGACCTCGCCGGGAGGAATCTTGAATCCTTCCATGACCAGACCGAAATGCTGGATAAGAGCGGCAATGTTGGCATTTAACTCCTTTTTTTCCGGAAAGACGGTTCGGGAATCCATGGCCAGCCAGGGACCGGCGGGCAGGCCATCGACAGCCTGCCGGATAATTTTCGCGCTTTCCCGCATCTCGCCGATGCGGACCAGGTACCGATCATAGACGTCGCCGGCCCGGCCGGTAGGTATTTCAAAATGAAATTCCTCATAGGCAGAGTAGGGATGGGCTTTTCGAATATCCCATGGGCATCCCGCGCTTCTCAGCATGGGACCGGTGACACCGAGATTGATGCAGGCATCGGCGTCAAGAACCCCCACCCCTTTGGTCCGGGACCGCCAGATCGGATTGGCGGTGAGCAGGGTCTCATATTCATCTACCCGGTCGGTAAACGTATCGGTAAAGGCCTTCACCGCCTTTATGAAGTCTCCATCGATATCCGCCGCCAGGCCGCCGATGCGCATAAAAGTCGGCGTGAGCCGGGAGCCCGTGAGGGATTCAAAAATGTCCATGATCGCCTCCCGCTCCCGAAGGGTGTAAAACAGCGGCGTCATGGCCCCCAGATCGTGGGCGTGGGTCCCCAGCCAGAAGAGATGACTGGCGATCCGCTGGAGTTCCGCCAGGGCGACCCGAATATACCGGGCCCGGCGGGGAATCTCCATATCCATAAGCTTTTCAACTGTCGTCACATAGGCCAGGTTGTTGCTCATGGCCGCCAGATAATCGAGGCGGTCCGACAGGACGATAAACTGATGATAGCTGCGGTGCTCGGCGAGCTTCTCGATGCCCCGGTGGAGAAAGCCGATATCGGGATGGGCGTCCACAACCGTTTCGCCGTCCAGTTCCAGCACCACCCGGAGCACCCCGTGGGTGCTGGGATGATGAGGCCCCAGGTTTATCGTCATTGTTCGTTCGCTCATTGCTCTTTAAAACCCGCCAGGGGGAAATCCTTCCGGAGGGGATGCCCTGCAAAGTCCCTGGGGAGGAGAATCCGCTGCAAATTCGGATGACCCTTGAAAATAATGCCGAAAAGATCGAAGCATTCCCTCTCCAGCCAATCCGCCCCGGCCCACAGAGAAATACAGGAATCGACCACCGGATCCTTTTCCTCGATGGCCGCCTTCACCCGCAGGCGGTGCTTGTGTTTCAGGGAATACAGATGGTAAACCACCCGAAACCGGGGCGCGGCGGGCAGATAATCCACCCCGCAAAGGTCAGTGAGGAAATCACAGGCGAATTCCTCCTCTTCCTTAAGGAAACGCAAAAGGGGAATCAGGATCTCCCGCGTCGCCGTCATCGTGATTTCACCATGGGCGGTGGTTATGTCCGTAATTCCTGCGCCGAACTTATCCTTGACAAGATCAATATTCATTGGCCCTCGCCGCGCTAAGGTCAGTATTCATCGTAGTTGCGCCGCCGCCGATTTTATCCTGAAGTCTCATCAGGCCGTTGAGAAGGGCCTCCGGCTTTACGGGGCATCCCGGGATGTAAACATCCACGGGTAAAATCTTATCAACACCCTGAACGACGGCGTAGGTAGGGAAAAGCCCCCCCGAACAGGCGCAGGCCCCCATGGCAATCACCCATTTGGGATCGGCCATCTGGTCGTAGAGGCGACGGACGGCGGGAGCCATCTTATTCGTCACCGTTCCGGCGACGATCATTACATCGGCCTGCCGCGGCGACGGACGGAAAACCTCCATGCCGAAGCGGGCGATATCATAACGGGAGGCCGCCGCGGAGATCATCTCAATGGCACAGCAGGCCAGGCCGAAGGTCAAAGGCCAGAGAGAATTCTTTCTCGCCCATTGAACCACCCGGTCCAGATTGCTCGTGATAATGGTCGCCTCATCGATCCTTGTTATTCCCAATTCAGATCCCCCTTCCACCAGGCAAAGAAAAACGCCACCAGAAGAATGGCAATAAATACGACTATTTCGACGAGTCCAAATAGTCCAAGTTCACGGACAATCGAGGCCCAAAGATAAAGAAACACGATTTCAATATCGAAGACGACAAACAATAGTGCCGTTTTGTAGAAGCGGACGGAAAAGAGGGTGTTCGGCTTCTCTGCGGGCGGCATTCCGCACTCATAGGGTACATCCTTGGCCGCCGTAAGGGGTTTGCCGCCGAGAACACGGGATATGGCCACAATCGCTATTGCCGATCCCGCTGCTAAAGCCATAAAGATAATAACCGCCAGGGTTGTCACAACGCCGCCTCCACTCAGGTCCTGTTCTATCGGCAGCAGATATAGCAATAGACATGCCCGCGAGAAAATTTGGATACTATAAAACCCAAGACCAAGGGATAAGGATCACTGCGAGGGGCTGTTATTCTTCAGGATTATTTTTTAATAAAAAAGTTGAAAACAACGATTGGCCGAGGAAAGGGCGGATCAAAAAACGGCAGGCCATCCCGGTCCGGTTTCAAAATGAAATCGGTTGTGCGGATATCGAACATATTACGAGAGCTTTGCATAACCGCGGAAAAATGGTTCGCAAGCAGCGAATCAAATGTTTTTCGCCGTTCCGTGATTGAGATTAACATCCCGAAATCAATCACAATTATATGCAAACCAAGGGGAAGCGAAAAAGATTTTTGAGCGGCGGCGAAGCCATTTTTCAAAGGTCTCGTTCACGGGGCGGTATTGTAATCCTTTTCGGACAATTTCAGCTTTCTCCAGAGGGTGGTGTAACCGATGCCCAGCTTCCGGGCAACGAGCTTCTGGTTGTAGTTGTACTTTTTCATCACCTTCAGGAGATAGCGGCGCTCCATTTCCTGAAGGGTGATGGTCTCGTCATCCAGATGACCGGCTTCGATCTTCCGATAGTGCTCATAGGCCAAGGGGAAGTCTTCCGGCTGGAGGACGCTGTGCCCGGAGAGGACGACCGCCCTTTCGAGGCTGTTTCTAAGCTCCCGGACGTTCCCGGGCCAGGGGTAAGCCATGAGAATCGTCATTGCCTCATCAGAGACGGCTTCCACCTTTTTCTTCAGCCGCTCATTCATTTCCTGCAGGAAAAAGTCGGCCATCGTCGTAATATCTTCCTTGCGTTCCCGCAGGGGGGGAATAAAGATATCGACCACGCTTAGCCGGTAGAAAAGGTCTTCCCGGAAAGATCCTTCCTTGACCAACATATTGAGATCCTTGTTAGTTGCGGCAACGATGCGGATATCAACGGAACGCTTCGTGTTTTCGCCAACCCGGCGGACCTCCTTCTCCTGGATCACCCGGAGGATTTTCGCTTGAAACTGGGGCGTCGTATCGCCGATCTCATCCATAAAAAGGGTCCCGCCATTTGCCCCTTCAATGAGCCCCTTACGATTCTGGCCGGCCCCCGTGAAGGCCCCGCGGACATATCCGAAAAGCTCGCTCTCCAATATTTCGTTCGGGATCGCCGCGCAGTTTATAGCCACAAACTCCTTGCCTTTTCTGCTTTTGCTGTGGTCATGGATGATTCTGGCGATAAGTTCTTTGCCGGTCCCGCTTTCTCCCCGAATCATGATGCCCGTGTCGAAATCGGTTACTTTCAGGGCTGTCTGCAGGACCTTTTCCATACTCTTGGAAACCCCCACGACCTTGTCCACACGATAACAGTACGGTTCGTTCACCCGGCGGAGAGACTTGATTTCAAGTTCGCGCCGATGGGTGGCCTCCTGGACGATATCCAGAAAGGCCTTGTTGGTCACCGGTTTCATGACATAGTTGCGGGCCCCCATCCGGATGGCTTTCACGACGCAGTCGATAGCTCCGAATGAGGTGGCAACAACAACGTTGACCTCGGGATAATGGTCCTTTATCCAATGAAGAATCCCCGTACACATGCAATCCGGTTCGCACAGATCGGTAACGACCAGATCGTAGGAATTCACCTCCATCAGCTTCATGGCTTGAACCTCGGTGGACGCCTCGTCGATCTCGTACCCTTCCTTCCGGAGAAATTCGGCAAGAGACGACCGTTGATCTTCATAACTATCTATAATAAGAATTGTTTTCAAATGACAAGCTTTCCTTTGGTAACAGAAGATTGACGATCAGCCCTTGATGCAGCCGACGGACCGGAGGCGGGCCACCTTGCGGGCGAGGCCGGCCCGGTGGACGACGGCGACGACCTCGTCGAGGTTCTTGTAGGCCGCTGGCATCTCTTCGCTGAGGGTCCCCCGGCCGCTGGCCATAACCGTTACCCCCAGATCGGCCATTTCCCGATGAATGGACCTCCCCTTGCCGGCCTTCATGGCCTGGGTGCGGCTCATCACCCGCCCCGCCCCGTGGCAGGCGCTGCCGAAGGTGTCGGTGTAAGCCTTCTCCGTCCCCACCAGGACATACGATCCCGTACCCATATTCCCCGGAATCAGGACCGGCTGGCCAATCTTCAGATATGCCGGCGGCAGGGCGGCATGGCCGGGGGGAAGGGCCCGGGTGGCCCCTTTCCGGTGAACGCAGAGCTGCACCTGCTTTCCATCGACGGGGAAGGTTTCGATCTTGGCGATATTGTGACAGACATCGTAAAGGAGCCTCATGCCGATTTCCCGGGGGCCTTTGTGTAAGGTTTTTTCAAAGGTTTCCCGGGTCCAGTGCATGAGCATCTGGCGGTTGGCCCAGGCATAATTGGCCGCGGCGGCCATGGCGGCGTAATAATCCTGTCCCCGGCGGTCTTTCAGGAAGGCGCAGGCCAGTTGCCGGTCCGGGAGGGGAAAACCCAGCTCGCCGCTATGTTTGACCATCCGGGCCAGATAATCGTCGCATACCTGGTATCCCAGGCCCCGGGAACCGCTGTGAATCATCACAACGACCTGGCCCAGCTCCAGGCCAAAGGCCGCGGCAGCGACGGGATCAAAGATCTCTTCCACGACTTCGATTTCCAGGAAATGGTTTCCCGAGCCGAGGGTGCCAAGCTGCTCCCGTCCCCGTTCCAGGGCCCGATCGCTGAGGAGCTCCGGATCGGCCCCCTCCATTTTACCACCGTCTTCGGTGGTTTCCAGATCCGCCGCCGTCCCGAAGCCCTGGCTAACCGCCCAGCCTGCTCCCTCTACGAGGACCTTCTTTTCTTCCTTTACAGATAGTTTCAGGTCCCCTTTGGAACCGACGCCGGAGGGAATATTCTGGAAAAGGGCCGTTACCAGTTCCTTGATGCTGCCCTGGATCTCATCATAGGCCAGGCGGGTGATCATGAGGCGGCAGCCGCAGTTGATGTCGTAACCGACGCCGCCGGGGGAGATGATCCCCCCATCCATGTCGAAGGCCGCCACCCCGCCGATGGGAAAGCCATAACCCCAGTGGACGTCGGGCATGGCCAGGGAATACTTCACGATTCCCGGCAGATGAGCGACATTGGCGACCTGCTTCTGGCTTTCGTCACTCCCCATGTCTTTCAGAAGGCGTTCGCTGCTATAGATGACGCCGGGTACTTTCATCCCTCCGGTCATGGGCACTTCCCAGCGGCAATCATCAATTTTATTCAGCAATTCAAACCTCTTCTCCCGCTCAGACATCCACGATGAAGACGCCTTGCCACCCTGCGGGTGTTTGTTTTACCTCGGCCCGGTGGTAGGTGACGGCCTTGATTTCGGTCTTGATGTTATGGCGGCCAGGATTGTAAATTTCGCCAACACAATACGCCGTGAGACACAGTATGGTTGCCGTACTTGCCTCCCTTCCCGCGGAGGCAAGACCCAAGGCAGGGTTTGGCACGGCGGTGTCTTTCCCCTGTATCTCTCTCCCCTTCAAAGGGAGGGTCGGGGTAGGGATGGGGTTGCCGGCAACTTCTCCGGAAACTGATTTTTCTGCCTTGTGCAATAGTTCCGCCCCTGTCGAATTTGGGGAACTGTCGAAAGCTATCCGGTGCACGTCTTGGAGAAGAAAACTCTCGCCATTGAAAAGATAAAGGACTTCCCGTAGATAACTGATCCAGAGGTCATCCAGATCGAAGCCTTCGACACGGATCATCCTTTCCGTCTCCCCGATGAGCATGGCTCGGTCCGTCAGGAGATCAACGAGGGCGAAGGCGGCCTGAGAGAAAAGATCCGTCAGGGTTGCGCCGTGGACCTCGACACCGATGTCGGCGGTATGATCAAGGATTCGGTAACCCATCCCCACCCTGACCCTCCCCTTGAAGGGGAGGGAACTAAACGGTAATGAATTTCTTATTTCCCATCCCGGTCTTTGAAGGGGAGGTAGTTAATTCCGCCTGAGAATATTCTCAGGGCTCTTCGTCAAAGAGATCGGTTTCCTGGGAAGTAACATCCGTTTCATCGGCGCCGTTATCCAGGATTTCCTCAACTTCCTCTTCCCGTTCCACCCGGGCAATGCCGACGAGGCGCTCATTTTCATCGAGGTCGATCAGCCTGACCCCCTGGGTGCTGCGGTGGATCAGGGAAACCTCTTCCACCCGGACCCGGATGATCTTGCCGGCGTCGCTGATGAGCATAAGGTCTTCATCTCCCGTCACCTGGCAGATGCCGGTGACATTGCCCACCCGGGGCGCCGTCTTGAGATTGATGGTCCCCTTGCCTCCCCGTGTCTGGAGACGGTATTCGCTGACGGTCGTCCGTTTGCCGTAGCCCTTTTCGGTAATGGTGGCCATAGCACTTCCTTCGGAAGGTATTTCCATGCCTACGACGGCGTCCTCCGGAGCGAGCATGATCCCCCGGACCCCCCGGGCGCCCCGGCCCATTTCCCGGACGTCTTCCTCGTGAAAGCGGATGGCCATACCCATGCGGGTTCCCAGAAAAATATCCTGATTGCCGAGGGTCAACTGGACATCCATTAGTTCATCGCCTTCATCGATGCCGATGGCGATGATCCCGGTGCTCCGGGGATTGGAAAAGGCCGCCAGGTTTGTCTTCTTGATGACCCCCTGTCTGGTTACCATGACTACATTCCGGTCGGCCACAAACTCCTTGACCGGCAGAATCGCGGCCACCCGCTCTCCTTGGGTCAGGCTGATCAGGTTGACGATGGCCTTGCCTTTCGCGGCCCGGCCGGCCTGGGGAATCTGGTACACCTTGAGCCAGTAAACCTTACCGAAGCTGGAAAAAATCAGAATATACTGGTGGGTTGAGGCCACGAAGAGCTTTTCCACAAAATCTTCTTCCTTCGTCCCCATGCCCATCTTGCCCCTCCCTCCCCGCCGCTGGTTCCGGTAGAGGCTGACCGGATTGCGCTTGACGTACCCGGAGTGGGAAACTGTCACCACCATGTCTTCCTCGACGATCATGTCCTCGATATCTATCTCATCGGGGCTGACGACGATCTCCGTCCGCCGCTCGTCGCCGTAGCGGGTCTGAACGTCTTCCAGTTCCGCGATGATGACCTCCAGGACCCGTTGGGGATTTTCGAGAATGTCCTTCAGATACGCGATCTGTTTCATCAATTCCGCATGTTCGGCGTCGATTTTATCCCGTTCGAGACCGGTGAGGCGCTGGAGGCGCATCTCCAGAATCGCCCGCGCCTGAGGCTCCGAAAGTCCGAAAGTGTGGCAGAGGGCGACAGCGGCTTCCTGGGGATTGGCCGAGGCCTTGATAACGGCGACGACAGCGTCGATGTTGGTCAGGGCAATGATCAGTCCCTCCAGGATATGGGCGCGATCGGTGGCCTTCGCCAGATCGAAGCGGGTCCGCCGGACGACCACCTGCTTCCGGAAATCAACGAAACTCCTGAGGATTTCTTTAAGATTGAAGACCCGGGGCTGCTTGTTGTCAATGGCCAGCATGATGACGCTGAAGGATGTCTCCATCTGGGTATGCTTGTAGAGCTGATTGAGGATGACGCCGGAGACCTCGTCCCGCTTCAGATCCAGGACCACGCGGATGCCGTCCCGGTCCGATTCGTCTCGCAGGTCGGCGATGCCTTCGATCTTCTTTTCCTTTACCAATTCCGATATTTTTTCAATAAGATTGGCCTTGTTGACCTGGTAGGGAAGTTCGGTTACCACGATACTCTCCCGGTCGTTCCGGGCGTTTCTTTCGATCATGGCCCGGGCGCGGACGCGGATGCTGCCCCGGCCCGTCCGGTAAGCCGACAGGATCCCCTCTCTGCCGTTAATGAAACCGGCGGTCGGAAAATCAGGCCCCGGAATAAAGGCAATGAGCTCGTCGATACTGATGTCAGGGTTGCGGATGAGGGCAATCGTCCCATCGATGACCTCCCGGAGATTGTGAGGGGGGATATTCGTTGCCACTCCCACAGCGATGCCGGCGGTGCCGTTCAGGAGGATCGTGGGGATCTTGGACGGCATGACCACGGGTTCCGTCATGGACTCGTCGTAATTGGGAATAAAGTCAACCGTATCCTTTTCCAGATCGGCCAGGATTTCCTCGGCGATCCTCGACATGCGAATTTCCGTGTAACGCATGGCCGCCGGAGGGTCCCCGTCCACAGAACCAAAGTTCCCCTGACCATCGACGAGGAGGTAGCGCATGCTGAAGTCCTGAGCCATGCGCACGATGGTATCGTAGGCCGCCGTGTCCCCGTGGGGGTGATACTTGCCGATAATATCACCGACGATGCGGGCCGATTTCTTGTAGGGACGGTTCCAGCGGTTCCCCATCTCGTGCATGGCAAAGAGCGCCCGGCGGTGGACGGGCTTCAGTCCGTCCCGGACATCGGGAATAGCCCGGCCGATAATGACGCTCATCGCATAGTCCATATAGGACTTTTTCATTTCATCTTCGATATTGACGGGAAGGTTCTTTTGAAAAAGATCATCCATAATTGTTGTGGCTCCTCTGAATAATTGAATAATTGGGGACGGTTCTATTTATTTTGCCATTTACTCCGGAAAAACTAGAACCGTCCCCAATATTGCATTGTGGCTCCTGATAAAAATTAATTTCCTACCCCTTGAAGGGGGAGGTTAGGAGGAGGATGGGGTAATGACTTGTAACAACTAGATAAAACCCATCCCCACCCCAGCCCTCCCCTTCAAGGGGAGGGAAAACTATTTACAGTCATGTCAAATTCAGATTAAAGATCCAGATTCGTTGCATACAGGGCGTTTTTGTAAATGAATTCCTTCCGGGGTTCCACCTGATCGCCCATAAGGGTGGTAAAGATTTCATCGGCGACAACGGCGTCATCAACCCGCACCTGGAGGAGCGTCCTTTTTTCCGGATCCATCGTTGTTTCCCAGAGCTGGCCGGGGTTCATTTCTCCAAGACCTTTATATCTCTGGACAGAAAGGGATTTTTTGCCGGCATTCGTTATAAAATCGATGAGCTCGGTCAGAGAGAAAAGCTCCTGAACAGCAACGCCTTCTTCCAGGCGCACCTGGTAGGGAAGCTCGCCCATGACAGACAGGCCGCTCAGCAGAACCCTTATTTCCGTGAATTTCGGATTATGAAAGAGATCGCGGTCGATACAGGTTACTGTCTCGATACCATCCCGGGTAACGGTAAAGGTCATCTTCATGCCTCCCCGATCCGGGTCAATCACCACCTCGCTGGCAATGACCTTTTCTCCCACCGCCAGCGCCGTCCGTTTTGTCACCCGCTGCAGGGCCTCTTCGGAACGGAAGTCCTGTTCGGCAAAGCCGGAATCGGAGGCAAGGACACTGACAATATCACGGTCCTTATCTTCCTTGACGAACTTGTCCAGAACACTTTCTATGCGCATGGCCTTCTTGATCAGGTTGAGGAGGCGGTTGCCCGTAATGGGGCCGCCAGCGCCGCCGTTGTTCCGGATGATGAGGCTGGTCTTGCCGACGCCGTTATCCAGAATATACTCCCGCATTTTTTCCTCATTGTGGATATAAACTTCCTTTTTCTTGTCGGCGATCCGGAACAGGGGGGGCTGGGCGATGTAGAGATAGCCCCGTTCGATCACCTCCCGCATATGGCGGAAAAAGAAGGTCAAAAGGAGGGTGCGGATATGGAGGCCGTCCACATCGGCATCAGACATGATGATGACCTTGTGGTAACGGACCTTGCTGATGTCATAATCCTCCTCGCCGATACCCGCACCCAGGGCCGTAATGATGACCCTGATCTCTTCGCTCTGAAGCATCTTGTCAAAACGGGCCTTCTCGACATTGAGGATCTTCCCCCGCAGGGGCAAAATGGCCTGAAATTTACGGTCCCGGCCCTGCTTTGCCGAACCGCCGGCCGAATCCCCCTCAACAAGATATATTTCACTTCTGGCCGGGTCCTTTTCCTGGCAGTCCGCCAACTTTCCCGGCAGGGAACCGACTTCCAGAGCGCTTTTCCGCCGTGTCAGTTCCCTGGCCCGGCGGGCCGCCTCCCTGGCCCGGGAGGCTTCGAGGCACTTGGCGATAAGCTGCTTGGCCACCAGGGGGTTCTCCTCGAGATATGTGCCGATCTTTTCATAGATGATGCCTTCGACAAGTCCCTTGACCTCGCTGTTGCCGAGTTTTGTCTTGGTCTGTCCCTCAAACTGGGGATTCTTCAGCTTGACGCTGATGACGCAGGCAAGTCCCTCCCGCAGATCATCCCCTTTCAGGCTTTCCTTTCCTTTCAACAATTTGCTGCCGTCGGCATAATTATTAAAGACTCTGGTCAGGGCGGAACGAAAACCGATGAGGTGGGTGCCCCCTTCGGTGGTGTTGATGCTGTTGGCAAAGGAAAAAATATTTTCAATATAAGTATCGTTATACTGGAGGGCCACCTCGACAAAACAATCCTCCCGGGAGCCGCTGACATGGATGGGATTCTTGTGGAGGACCCGCTTGTTGCGGTTGATATACTCGACAAAAGATACAATTCCTCCCACATAAAAGAACTCACTCTGCTTGTCTGTGCGCTCGTCGCTGAGGATAATCTTGACGCCGGAGTTAAGAAAAGCCAGTTCACGAAGGCGGTTGGAGAGGATATCGAAACTGAACTCAGTTTCTTCAAAGATTTCCTCGTTGGGCTTAAAGGTAATCTTGGTTCCCCGTCCCCGGGTCTTGCCGACCATTTCCAAGGGGGCGACCGGGACGCCGTTTCGATAGGACTGGGTATATACATGTCCCTCCCGGCGTACCTCGAGATCGAGTTGCGCGGAAAGGGCATTGACCACGGAGACGCCGACGCCGTGAAGACCGCCGGATATTTTATAGCTGTCGTTGGAGAATTTTGCCCCGGCGTGGAGCTTGGTCAAGACCACCTCCGCTGCCGAAACGCCTTCCCCCTTGTGCATATCCACGGGAATGCCCCGGCCGTTGTCCTCCACCATAACGCTGTTATCGAGACGAATCTTTACCGTAATAGTATCGCAAAAGCCACCGGCTGCCTCATCGACGGCGTTATCCACAACTTCATAAACAAGGTGATGCAATCCTTCCTTGCCGGTGCTGCCGATATACATGGCCGGGCGCATCCGCACCGCATCCAGACCTTCCAGAACCTTGATGCTGTCCGCACCATAATCATCTTTCACATCTTCAAGCTTTATTTCTTGCTCTTCCATTTTCTTCCTTAATATCTTAATCTTAATGAACCAACACGCAGCATCCGGACTTTTTACGCAGCCGTCTCTTTACAGTTTCAGGGGCATCACGATACACAGGTAATCATCGTTACCGACTCCCCTGATGATACCCGGCTTCATACCGATATTCATTTCAAAGGAAACTTCCTTTTCATCGATCGCTTCGATAGCGTCGATCAGATAATTAACATTATAACTTACCCGCATTTCCTGATCATTGTAAGACACCTCTATTTCATCATTCGCCTCTCCTACATCAGGGTTATTGGAATCAAGGATCATGCGGTTATTATCTAGGACAATGATCACTCCGGCATAGCGCTCACTGGAGATAACACTCATTCTCCTTAAGGCGTGAAGAACCGTATCGCGCCTGAACTGAAGGAGAACACCTTTTTCCGAAGGGATCACACGGCGGTAATCAGGGTATTCTCCATCGATCAAACTTACTTTGATCGTAAGGTTCTTCGTTTTCATAACAAACATACCATGGTCGAAACCGATGTCGACATCGGTTTCATCTTCAACGATCTTGCGGATCTCCATCAATCCCTTTCTCGGAATAATGGCTCCTTTTTCCAGTACCAGTCCCCCGGTGGCGCCGGCCGGCCCGCGGGCCACAGACAAGCGGTGTCCATCCGTGGCAACCATCTTCAATCTGACCTCTCCTCCCTCCCCCTCTGTCTCAAAAAAGACGCCGTTCAAGTGGACCCGGATCTCATCCGTGGAAACGGCAAAAGCGGTTTTTCTGATCAGATCGGCAAGCAATGATCCCGTAACCTTGTACAGGGGAACATCCTCCACATCGACGACATTGGGATATTCATCGGCCGGTAGACCGGGTATCCGGTAAATGGCCTTATTGCAGGTCAATGTTACCTGGTGCTGGTCATTTTTCACGAAATGAATTGTTTCTCCCTCGGTTTCACGAACCATTTCATATATTTTCTTTGCCGAAAGGGTAATATCTCCAGGAACGGCAATTTTCGCATCATACCGGGCGATCAAACCGATTTCCCTGTCTGTGGCCACGATCTTTATCTGATTGTCCTGGGTCCTGATGAGGATATTGTTCAGAATCGGGATGGTGGTCTTACGTTCGACGACACCCAGGGTCCTTTGGATGCCATCCAGGAAGATGTTTCTATTGATGCTGAATTCCATAGTTCCTTCCTTTCTTTTTTAAAGTTTTTCTTTCTTTAAATATAATTAGAATCAGTATAAAGTCTTGTTCATAAACGAACGAAGATCCCAAACAACTACTTTTCAAAGGATATTTAATAAATTATCTGTGGATAACCTCTTGGCGGAATTGTTATGTCATGTTGTTAATTGCCTCCTCGAGGTCCGTGATAATCTTTTTTTGTTTTATGTCCGTCTCCATAAGTTTTTCAATTTTGTTGCATGAATAAATGACCGTGGAATGATCACGGCCGCCAATTTTGTCCCCAATATCCGGGAAAGATGAATTTGTCAGCTTTCTTGCGAAGTACATACATATTTGCCGGGCGGCAACGATATTTTTATTTTTCTTATGGGACTTGATATCTGACGTTTTGACGCCGAGTTTTGCGCTTACAATCTTGATGATATCTTCAATTGATACCTCTGGTTTGGAATTGGTGCGGATAACGTGCTTAAGGACGTCCCGGACAAGTTCCATATCAATTTCCCGGTGTTTCAGGGACGCATAGGCAACGCTGCGGAGGAGAAAACCTTCCATTTCCCTGATATTTGATTCGGCGTTAGAGGCGATATAATAAGCTACATTGGCAGGAAGGTTGATGTTGTTCTCATGGGCCTTCTTTTCAATGATAGCCACCTTGGTTTCAATCTCCGGGGGCTGGATATCGGCGATCAATCCCCACTCAAAACGGGAACGGAGACGGCTTTCAAGATTTGGTATTTCCTTTGGAAATTTATCGCTGGTAACAACGATCTGTTTTCCCGAATCGTGAAGGGAATTAAAGGTATGGAAAAACTCTTCCTGAGTACGTTCCTTGCCGGCAATAAACTGGATATCATCGATGAGGAGGCATTCGATGTTCCGGTATTTTTCCCTGAATTTCGGCATCTTGTCGAAACGGATGCAATTGATGAGCTCATTCATGAAAGACTCGGCCGAGACATAAACGACATTCATATCGGGATTGGTAGTCAGGGTATGAAGACCGATAGCATTAAGCAGGTGCGTTTTCCCGAGACCGACGCCTCCATAGATGAAAAGAGGATTGTAACTTTTAGCCGGTTGCTCCGCCACGGCGACCGAGGCCGCATGGGCAAACTGATTCGAAGCGCCGATGACGAAACGATCAAAAGTATAATTGGGATTTAATGACGTATAAGGTTGCAAGCGGGGCGATTTTTTTGGCTGCCGGCTTTCCTTATCTACAGGCAGAGAGACAGATGTGTTTTCCTGACGCTTTTTGTCATGGGTAATCACAAAATCGATACGGTATGGCCTGCCCGTTGCGGCCCGGAAGGAATCGGCAATGACATTTTGGTAGTTATCCATCAACCAGTCCCGGAAAAAGCGGTTGGGAACGGCCAGGCGAGCATCCTGTTCGTCAATGGACATGATTCTGAGGGGTTTGATCCAGGTCTCAAAATTCTGTTCGCTAATATTTTCCTTAATTATATTATAAGCTTCTTTCCAAGTTTGATCCACTTAATCAACCCCTTGTCAACAATGTTATGCACACCTGTGGATAAGTCATGTATTTTATTAGGAACTCGTATCGGCCAGTCTTCTGAAAAGACGGTTCAGTTCATCCAGGGATGAAAAGCGGATTTCGATAGTTCCGGATTTCTGGCCCTGCTGAATCCTGACCGCAGCGAGCAGTCGATCGGTCAGCGTCTTTTCCATGTCCATTATATATTGATTTTTCTTAGTTATTTTCTTTTCTTTGGGGGCAGCTTTTCTGATATGGGCTACAAGCCTTTCCGTTTCCCGGACACTGAGATTCCTCGCCATAATGACCTTCAGCGTTTCTATCTGTTCAGCAGGGGCGTCAAAGGTCAGGAGCGCCCGGGCGTGACCGCCGGTGACGGCCTTCGACATGACGGCCTTTTTCACCTCTTCCGGGAGCTTTAAAAGTCTGATGGTATTGGCTACGGTCGAACGGTCCTTGCCGACCCGGTTGGCAAGCTCTTCCTGAAGAACGCCGAATTTTTGGATGAGCGTCTGGTAGGCTTCCGCCTCTTCGATCGGATTCAGGTCTTCCCGCTGCAGGTTTTCAATTAGAGAAAGCTCGGCGATTTCCTGATCCTCAGCTCCGCGAATGATAACGGGCACCTCTTTCAAACCGGCCTGTTGGGCTGCCCGCCACCGTCGCTCTCCGGCGATGATCTCGTAACCGTTGTCTGCCTTGCGCACAATGATCGGCTGAATGATGCCGCTTTTCTTGATAGAGGCAACGAGTTCCCGTTGTTCCTTTTCCGGGAAGGCCTTGCGGGGCTGGAAACGGTTCGGGAAAAGCTCCTCGATCCCGCACCTGACAAAAGATGGTTTATCGCCAAGATCGTTTAAAAGATTTGGGAAAATGGCCCCGAGTCCCTTGCCGAGGGCCTGCCCTCGCATTCCCTTGTCGGGGGCTTGCCCTCGCATTTCTTTATCGGGGGATGGTTTGACTGACATTACAACCTCCCGTTTTTCATGATCTCCCTGGCCAGATCCATATAGGCGATGGCGCCGCGAGACTTGATGTCGTAGAGAATAATGGGAAGTCCATGGCTCGGACTTTCCGATAGCCGCACATTCCGTGGAATGATCGTGTCAAATACCTTATTGCCGAAGTGCTGCCGGACATCCTCGCTGACCCGGTGGGAAAGGAGGTTGCGGGCGTCGAACATGGTCAGGAGAATCCCCCCTAAATTCAAGGTGGGATTGAAGCTCTGCCGGACGAGACGGAGCGTGTTTAACAGGTTGCCGAGACCCTCCATGGCGAAATATTCGCACTGTAAGGGGACGATCAGACAGTCCGAGGCCACCAGGGCGTTAACCGTCAGGAAACCAAGAGACGGCGGGCAATCGATAATAATAAAGGAATATTCCTCCTTCAGATCGTGAAGCAAATTGCGCAGTTTCTTTTCCCGGTTTTTCATCCCTACGTATTCGATTTCCACGCCGATCAGATTCTGATCCGCCGGCGCCACATCAAGGTAGGGGAGCGTCGTTTTCCTGATGATGTCCACCAGCGGCGCCTGTCCAACGAGGCTGTGGTAGATATTTTTGTCCCCGATCAGGGTGCGGTCCATGCCAACCCCGGTAGAGGCGTTGCCCTGGGAGTCGCAATCGATGAGCAGGGTTCGCTGTTCCGCCGTGGCTAAGGAAGCGGCCAGGTTAATGGCCGTCGTGGTCTTTCCCACCCCGCCTTTCTGATTGGCAATACTTATGATTTTACGCATGATATTATGAGGTTTTTCCCGGGATTTTTCTGGTGACTTATTCTGGGGGAAGCTACCATAAAAAGAGGTTTTTTGAAAGGAGTTTTTTATAAATTTCTATTATTTAACATATTGATATTTCTATATTTTTTTATAAAGAATTATTTTCCGGGGAGTCCCGGTTACAGGGAGACGGAAATCTACAATATCTTCAAGATGAAACCCTTTATTTTCAATAAGATGACCAACATTTTGGTTTGCACCTTCATCCCGGGGTCCCCTCATGGCTGCCAGCAGCCCTCCGGGCCTTAAAAAATGAAATCCCATATCAAGTAGTTCGGGCATCTTAAAGGCGGCCCGGGAGATCACGCAATCGAAATATTCAAGGAAGCGCCCGGTTGTAATTACCTGTTCCACCCGCTCATGAACAACCGTCACGCCTGACAGTCCTGATTTACGGATCAATTCCTTAAGAAAAGAAACCTTTTTTCGTGACACCTCCAGGAGATGAAGTTCCAAGTCGGGGCGGATGATCTTCAGGGGGAGGCCCGGGAAGCCCGCCCCCGTACCCAGGTCCACCAAACGTCTTCCTTCTCTTGGCAGCAGGGAGAGGGGGGTCAGGGAATCGATGAAGTGCTTGATCGGTATGTCGAGGGGGGATTTAACGGCAACGAGGCTGACAATTCTATTCCAGGTGATCAGTTCCTGCCGGTAAAGGGAAAAGAGAGAGAGTTCCCGCTTCGCGAGGGTAATGCCCAATGCCCCGGCAGCTTCAAGGAGAATACCCGTCAGATCGCAATCCTGGTCCTGGCTATCTACGGTAGACGTCATCGAGCAAGGCATTGATGCTTTCCATGATCACGGCCGTCGCCCCCTCAAAGTGGTCCTTATGCCGAAGTTGAGATTCCCGGGATAACAGCCGGAAGGGTTCGTCAATACGGAATGGCTTAAGGCGATCTTCTATGGAAAACGGTTTCCCGATCCGATAGACGATCTGGCCCGATCTGGCGAAGGGGAGACTGTCAGGATATACCTGATCGGAATTGTTACAGCCGATGGGGACCACTTTTTTCCCGGTGTGGAGGGCGACCTGGGCGATGCCGGTCTTGCCCTCCCCTAATTGGGTGCCCCGGGTGCCCTCGGGAAAGATGATGATGCTGAGACCCTTTTCAAAAAGGGCAAACCGGGTGAGTTCCGCCACCTTTTCCATAATCTGCTCATAGTAGTCCCGAATGAATACGATAAAACCGTCCCCGAAGATCCGGGATGTTTCCGCGACATTAGCAGCGTGGGCCTCCGATCCGTCTTCCCTGCCGTCGATGGCGTCGCGGACCCGGCGATAAACATCCCGTTCAATGCGGCGGTGGAATTTTTTGGTGTAGAACTCCTCAATAAGATAGGCCAGCGAGGGAACAGGAATGAGATTGCACAGATCGAGGCCATGGCCGAGCCACTTATTGCGATAGTACTTGCCTTTCACCCAGACGGTGGTCCATGGATAGTGCAACGATTTCCATAATTTGTACTGAAATGGCCAATAGTTGAACCGGTCCGTGTGGTTCATGGCGAAGATGACGTTCTCGCCCTTGGGGATATTGTCCAGGTTTTCCAGAACAATATCAACCTGCTGGAAGATGTTGTAGTTTGGCCCCAGCATGAAGGTGCCGAGAAACTGCTGCATCCGGGGGATGGAGACTAGGTTGATGTTTTTCAGATATTCAAGATCGACCATAATGTAAAACCTCAATAATTCCTTGTGCTATTGAGTGCCCGGGTATTTGGAAATCCGGGCAGGGCCTCCTCCGGACCGCTCCAGCAATTTTTTTTTACCCTTGTTAAACTCGCGACGCTGCACAGATCGCAACTCGCGCCTGACGGCGCTCAAACATCGATCTATGCGGACGCTCTGCTTCGTTAAGCAGTGTGTCCCGAAAAATTTCCTATTCGCGTCCCGGAGGAAAACCTGCCTGAGCGCGCTTTCATCCGGAAAATCCCTCGTATGCCGTTGAATCAACTGCGTTAAATTTTCCCTCCCTTTCAAGGGGAGGGTCAGGGTGGGGATGGGTTTGCGAAGCCATTTTCATACCCCAGTTATCGATTCATCGTCATGTATGTCTCATCCACGAAGCAGTAATTGTCGGACGCGTCCCAGTTCCGACGGCGTATCTACTTCCACGGAATCGTGAAGTGTTTCTATTACTTTGATTTTATATCCGTATTCCAGGGCCCGGAGTTGCTCCAGGGCCTCTAATTTTTCCAGTTTGCCCACGGGCAGTGCCGCAAAGGTCCGCAGAAAATGCCGCCGGTAGGCGTAGATGCCGTGGTGTTTATAATAATCGGCCTCCTTATCCCGATCCCGGACATAGGGCACCGTGGCCCGGGAAAAATAGAGGGCGAAGCCGTTCACGTCATAAACCGTCTTGACGGCGTTGGGATGGCCGATTTCCTCCTCCCGGATGATGCGGTAGATGAGGGTGGACATGGGAATGGACGGGTCAACCCGGAGCGGCTGTACTACTTCTTCGATCTGGATGGGGTTGAAGAGCGGCTGATCCCCCTGGATATTCACGACAATATCCTCATCGTCAAGCTTAAGCAGCGAGGCGGCCTCGTGGATCCGGTCCGTTCCCGAGGGGTGGACGGCGGCGGTCAGGACAGCCTTGCCGCCGAAGGCGGTCACGGCGTCATAGATCCTTTGGTCGTCCGTTGCCACTGCCGTCAGGGAAACAAACCCCGACTGGAGTACCCGCTCATAAACATGCTGGATCATGGGCTTGCCGCACAGATCTGCCAGCGGTTTGCCGGGAAACCGGGACGATTCATATCTTGAGGGGATAATACAGACGATTTTCATTTCTTGGCCCGCGCTGCTATGATGTTCAGAATATCTGCTATGTTTACCCGCGGAGACGGAAGGACAAGATCGTTCTCATATCTGTGGTCAGGGTAGGTTTTAAGATGGGGCCAGTGGGGTTTGTTGTCCCAGCGGATGATCATCTTCCCGTTCGCTTCCTGCCAGTGATAGGAGTACTTTTGATGATCCTCTTTGCGAAGTTCGGATATATGTAGGGTTGTGCCATCCGTAATCTTAACCCTGATTTTCATGAATTGCACGGTCTCTTCTGCAATGAAATCGGTTATTTCAAAAGAAAAGACGATAGCCGATTCTTTTAGAGCCCCAACTATGCCATGCAATTTTTCAAGGCCTCATACTTTTTCTGCCATTCGTTACCCGCCGCCTCATATCCCTCCCAAGCCATCAGATCATCCCACTCGGCATAAACCTCTCCCTCGCTCTCAGAGACCCTTTTTTGAAAAGACTTAAAATCGGTATGATATTTTTCTTCAAAGCTGCGGCAGCGGCTGAGGTAAAATTCCGATTTGTTTAGTAACATATCCAGCAGGAGACCAATGATATCCTTTTTAGAAATTATGTTGGCAATATCTGCCGGCAGTTTAATGCGTAGTTCTTTTAATGCGGTAGCTTCCATCCCGTCCCTCCAGACTCCTGATTATTCATAAGAAATAAGTGGCAATATGTCAATCACAAAAGAGGGAATCATCTTTACAGATACGGGTCGGCCTGCATCAGGTGGCCGGTCACGTAGTCCCGGACCGAATCTTCCAGGGCGCGGAAGGCGACGGGACAGCCCGCGGCCTGGAGCTTGTCCATTTTTGCCTCGGTAAAGTACTGATATTGATTACGTAATCCCTCGGGCATGTCGAAGTACTCGATCCGGGTGGGCAATTCCATGGCCCCAAAGACCCCGTTGATCAGGTCGTTCCAACTCCGGGATCTGCCCGTCCCCACGTTGAAGATGCCGTTGGCGTCTCTGTTTTCCAGGAGCCACCACAACACGTCGATACAGTCCTTTATATAAACGAAATCGCGTAGTTGTCCACCATCGGCGTATTCAGGCCGGTGGGATTTGAAGAGGCGGACCTGGCCGGTGGCGCGGATCTGATGAAAGGCCTTGAAAACAACAGAGGTCATGTCCCCCTTGTGATACTCATTAGGGCCGAAAACATTGAAGAATTTGATCCCGGCAATCTGCTTTTCCGCCCCCCGGCGCAGGGTCCAGAGATCGAAGACCTGCTTCGAGTAACCGTACATGTTGATGGGCTTGAGGGTGGGCGTGAGGGCGTCGTCATCGGAGAAGCCCCGGGCGCCGTCGCCGTACGTGGCGGCGGAACTGGCGTAGATGAAACGGATGCCGTTGCGGATTGCCCAGTCGGCCAGCCGGCAGGTGTAGAGATAATTGTTGCGCCAGAGGTAATCGGCGTCCCGTTCCGTTGTCGAGGAACAGGCCCCCAGGTGGATGATGGCCCGGGCCGTAAAGGGGACCTGGTCGGCGTAAATCATCTGGAGAAAGTCATCTTTGTGAATATATTCGAGAAAGCGTAAGTTTACGAGATTCTTCCACTTCTCTGATGTTCCGAGGTTGTCCACAATGACAATGTCTTCGATGCCCTGCTGGTTTAGTTTCCAGACAAAGGCGCTGCCGATGAAGCCGGCCCCGCCGGTAACAACGATCATGATTTACAGGTAACTCCTTTATTCATTTTTATCTCCCCCATAGAGGAGCTATTAACCAATTTCTTTCCCACGATGCTGGATTTAGCAATTTCCTCCCCGCAATACAGGAGTTAACAACTTCCTCCCCCTTCAAGGGGGAGGTCAGGAGGGGGATGGGGTTATCAAGCTGCGTTTCCACCAAAATGTGGAACCACCCCCTGTCTGGTTACAGTTTCGCCGCGGCCTTGGCAATTCCTTCCTGGATCTGCCCAAGTCTTGCCTCGGTCATCTTGATCGGGATACCCATGAAGAGGGTCCGGCCCAGAAGGTCTTCCGCCTTGGGAATCAGGCGGATACTGTAGTCCACCTTCCCCCGGTAAGCGGGATAGGTAAAGGGGAATTTCTTTGAATTCGCCGTAGCCCAGGCCAGGAGATGTTCCCAGTTCGGGACATAGTGCCACTTATTCCTCTTGAAGCAGACCGTGTCCACCCCTTCCGCCCCCAGGGCGGCCTGAAACCGTTCGGTCGCCGCCGCGTCTGGGAGGTTGAACCCCAAAAAGGTAGCCGTATCCCCGGCGGGATCGGGGATATTGCGGAACTTCAGTCCCGGGACATCCTTTAATAACTCCTTGACAGCATTCTTGTTTTTCTTCTGCGCAGCGATAATCATGTCCAGTTTACGGAACTGGGCCAGACCGACGGCGCCCTGGAGTTCGTTCATCCGGTAGTTGAAGCCGAGGATGGACCGCCCTTCCATGGCCCGGCTGACCTTGAAGTTGTGATCATGGCCGTGGTCGTGGTACCAGTCGGACCGGTCATAGAGTTCCTTGCTGTCCGTGATGACCATGCCGCCTTCGCCGGAGGTAATGGTTTTGTAGTAATCGAAGCTGAAGATTCCCATCTCCCCGAATGTACCGAGCTTTTTCCCCTGATAAGAGGCCCCGACGGCCTGGGCGGTGTCTTCCAGGACGAGGAGATTGGATTTCCGGGCGACAGCGACGATCCGGTCGATGTTCGCCGGGGCGCCGCACATATGGACCGGGATGACCGCCTTGGTGTAGGGGGTTAATTTGTTAATTATATCATCGGGGTCAAGGTTAAGGGAATCGTCAATATCGGCCATGACGGGGATGGCGCCCGCCTCCAGGACCGCCTCGTAGGTGGCGATGAAGGTGAAAGCCGGGACGATTACTTCATCGCCCGGGCCGACATCCAGGGCCGTCAGGGCGACCTTGAGGGCCGACGAGCCGGAGGTGACCCCGAGGGCATACCCGGCGCCGCAATAGGCGGCGAATTCCTGTTCAAACTGGCGAACCTTGAAGATCCCCTTCCGTTCCGCATCGAATCCGTAACGCATCAGGACGCCTGTTTCCATGACGTCCATCACTTCTTGTCTTTCTTCCTTGCCGAAAACCTCAAAACCGGCCATTTTACCTAACCCTCCTTATAATTATCAAAACGCATCCTCGTAGATTGTGACAGCGTCTTCCACGGTTACCTGCCGGGGGTTATTCGCCAGGGGGCGGGCAACGGTCATGGCGATTTTGGCCATCTCCTCAAAAGCATCTTCCGAGATGCCCAGATCCTCCAGATTGGTAAGGACGCCGCAGTCTTCAATCAGGGCGTTGACCGCCTCCACAGCTAAATAGGCCGCCTCCCTAAGGGGGAGGCTCTCGACCATTTCTCCCATTGCCTCGGCTATATCCACGAACTTTTCCTGCGCCCCGGAAATATTATAGGACATGACGTGGGGCAAAAGGACCGTGTTGGCCAGACCGTGGGGGATGCCATACTTCCCGCCCAGCGGGTAAGACAGGGAATGAACGGCGGTAACCCCGGCATTGGCCAGACCCAGACCGGCATATAAGCTACCCAGGAGCATCTTCTCTCGGGCAGCGATGTTGGTCCCGTCGTGAACGGCGGTCCGCAGATTTTCCGAGATGAGGGCGATGGCCTCCAGAGAGAGCAGTTCGCTCATGGGCGAGGCGTTGATGGAAGTATAGGACTCAATGGCGTGACACAGGGCGTCAATCCCCGTGGATGCCGTGGGACCAGGGGGCAGGCTCACGGTCAGGAGCGGGTCCAGCAGGGCCAGCTCAGGGTAAAGGAAGGGGCTGTTCATGCCCTCCTTCTTTTTCAGATCGGGCCGGACAAAGACGGAAGTGAAGGTGACTTCGCTGCCCGTGCCGGCCGTGGTCGGGATCATGATCTTGGGGAGACCCGGACCGGGGACCTTGTTCAGGCCGAGATAATCGACGGCCTTGCCCTTGTTGGCGGCCAGGACGGCAATGGCCTTGGCCACATCCATGGCGCTGCCGCCGCCGATCCCGATGACAATATCACACTTGGCCTTCAGGGCCAGCTTCGCCCCTTCATCGGCGAGCGATATTTTAGGTTCCGGATCGACCTTGTCGAAAATCTGGCAATCCATGCCGCTTATCTTCAGTAATTCAACTACTTGCTCCTTCATCCCCGTGGCGGCCAGTTGCTTGTCCAGGACGATCAGAGGACGTATGGCCAGGAATTCCCGGATATGTTCGGGAAGCTGCTGAAAAGAGCCGTTGCCGAAGACAATCTTCCGGGCGCCGGTAAAAGAAAATATTTTATGCATCGTAGTCACCTTTTTTTATTTTGTCGTATCATACATATTCAGATGGGATAGTCAAATAAAATAAGAATCATCAACCATTACAGCTAGCCGCGGAGCTACAGGTTTCGCGGCAGACCGTCAATGAACTTCTGCGCGAACGACGGGCCGTCAGTCCCTCCATGGCGCTGCGCCTGTCCCGTCTCTTCGGAAATTCCCCCGAGTTCTGGTTGAACGCCCAGCGGGCGCTGGATCTTTATGAGGCGGAATCTCTGGAGAAAAACACCTTGGACGCCATCAGGCCGATGCAGGCGGCATAAAGATGCTGCCAAGCTCCTGGGGATCCAGCCCCACACCTTAATATAAATAAGCAATCTATAGTTGCACTATGCAACGTTAAAGTGTATAATGACTACATGTTGCAACATAACCTTTGGAGGAGCAAGCATGGCCACAGCAGTAAGAATATCCGAAAAACTTGTAGATGAGGCAAAAAGATTTGGGCGAATTGATCATAGATCTTTAGCCGGTCAGATTGAGCATTGGGCGCGTATGGGCAAATGTGCAGAAGAGAATCCTGACCTGCCATATTCCCTCATAAAAGAAATTCTGATTGGCCTGGACGAGTTAGACGAGAATGAGAAAACCGAATATAAGTTTGGATAGCTCGCTATGAATATTTACCAGTCAAGGTCGTTCGAGAAAAAAGTAAAAAAGATGTCGAAGTCCGAAAAGGACACATTGGATCGAGAAATTAAGAAAATAGAGGAAAGTCCCAGCATTGGTGAAGAAAAGAAAGGTGACCTGAAGGGCGTATTTGTACATAAGTTCAAACTCAAGACAACGCTGTATTTACTGGCTTATCGAGAAGTTGGCAGTGATCTGGAACTCGTTATGATTGGACCTCACGAGAATTACTATCGAGGCTTGAAGCAATATCTGAAGGACCGATAGTGCTGGTGAGAACAAGATCAAGGCAATCCAGCGGACGTCTTACAGCCGCCGCTGATTTTAGTGTTAGCAGAGAACAAAATAAATCATGCCAATTATAGCCATAAAAGGTATTGACGCGGGTATAAATCATGTGCATAATAAAGTTCATAGGAAAATCCATTGGGTTGGAGGTGTTTTATGCCTGGAGTCAAAACGGCAATATCGCTAGATGAAGCATTGCTCATAAAAGTCAATAAATTATCCAGCGACTTGCATGTTTCCCGAAGCAAGGTTTTTACCCTGGCCGTGCAGGACTATCTGAAAAAACAAGAGAATCAATCTTTGCTTGCTCAGTTGAATGAAGCGTATGAGGACTTCCCTGGCGAAGAGGAAAGGGAAATTTCAAAATCCATGCAAATCAAGCACAATAAGATGGTTGAGCAAGAGTCATGGTAATTAAACAGGGTGAAATATATTGGGTTGACCTTACTGAACCCACGGGTTCGGAGCCGGGATATCGTCATCCCCATATCGTGATTCAAAACAATTTATTTAATGCCAGCCGAATCAACACAGTTGTCGTTTGTTCCCTTACCTCAAACCTTAAACGGGCAAAGGCTCCCGGCAATGTCCTGCTGAACCAGGGTGAAGCAAATCTTCCTAAACAAAGCGTAGTCAATATTTCTCAAATTTTCACAGTCAACAAAAGTGATTTGGTTGAGAAAATAGGGCAGGTTTCAGAAAAAAGAATAACCGAGATTCTTAACGGCATAAAATTGCTTACCGAAGTTCGGGAGGTTTGAGGAGTAAAAACAAGCATAAAAAGAATGCCCTTCTGCCAACCAGTCAATTCAGGCGAGGGATTATGGGAAAATAGAAGGGTTGAAGGTGGAACGTCGCTGATTGTCTATGAAGATGCTTAAAGAAGACGAGGAGCCTATGAAGAAAAAATCGCCGCTTACTATTCCTGCGGCATCCCGACTGCGGGGCGGGGATGATCAGAATATTTATTATCTTGACGATCAGGGAAGGGAGCACTGCCTATCGGAAATGTCGGATTTGTTGCAGGAATTGGAAAGACTGTGCCGGAAGCGACTGCCCGGGGACCGCATCATAGACCTGGAAAAGCCTATGGAGCTTGTCGTCTTGAGCGTGGGACAGAATGTCGTGCGATGCCGCTGGCCGGACAGCGCCGAGACGGTTACCGTCCGGCTCTCCGGTGATTTTTTCTTTAACGTATTTCCCGCGGAAATTGTAACCTTCCAGCCTCGCAAGAGCTGGCGTTACGCCCGGAATCCCTATCTATCCGGAACATTCATGTCCGCTCGTCTCGATGTTGACGCCCTGGGCCTCACGCCGTTGAAATTATCTGAGTTCGGTCCCTGGGATCCGGCGGAAGAGATGCTTGGTGATGACGGCGACGTTGTTACGGACCCGGCGGAGCTTTCCTTTGTGGAAAGAAGGATCTATGCGGCGGGGGTCCGGCAGCAGTATGAAATGGAGCAGATCCTGCCGGGGCTTGATCCGCACGATATGGACAGTGATCCGATCATGGAGGCAATGGCCGTCAGGGATGCGGAGGGAACAATGGCGGCCGCGGAAAAATTGATGGACCTCCTCCGGGCGGATCTGCGCTGCCTGGACGCCTATGCCCATCTTGGCTATCTGTGGTACGACAACTTTCCGGAGGCGGCGCAACACTACTATGCGGCCGGGGTGGCCATCGGCGAGCTGTCCCTGCCGGATGACTTCCGGGGCCTCCTGCCCTGGGCCATGATCGACAACCGCCCCTTTCTGCGCTGCCTGCATGGGTACGGACTGACCCTCTGGCGCCTCAATAGGTTGGAGGAGGCGCAGGCAGTCTTCGCGCGCCTTCTCTTGTTGAACCCGATGGACAATCAGGGCGCCCGGTTCAACCTGGCGGATACTGCCGAGGGGAGATCATGGGATGAGTCCGAAGTGTAATATAGAGACGAACCTCATGATTCATGAAAAAGATGCGCCACCGTATGTCAAGAGGGGTGAATAAATGGATATCCTGCTGACCTTTGCCGGGAACCGCGACCCTTTCAACCCCGAGGCCGTTCAGGGCGGCTATACCGACGGCCCGGTCCTGACTCTCCTCATGGCAGGAAACCGTTATTTTAATTGACAGACACGCTTGTTTTCCATATTCTATTCGGGAAAGAAGCGTTGCATAAACTCCTGCAAAAAGGATTCTAACCGATTCAAAGAGGATGTTAAAGTGGCTCAAGCAACACCTGAAATCAAAGATATAATAACCCGTTACATAGGGAATCTCAAGTCGTTAGGCGTCTCTATCGAGAGGATCTATCTATTAGGATCACAGGCAAATCAGATCGCTGACAAGGATAGTGATGTAGATTTGGCCGTTGTATCACCCCTTTTTGAGAAAATGAGCCTCTGGGATAGGGCTGGTTATCTCGGAAAGGCGGCTTGGGATATTCCCTATCCGATAGATGTTCTTGGTTTCTCACCTTCCCAAGTCAGGAAAGCGGCGCCTGGCAGTTTTCTTAACCACATAATAAAAAACGGAATTGAAATCGCCCACTGATCTGACTCACACCCGCAAAAATCGTAAGGAAGAAACAAATGAATTGGCATGACAGAATCACCGTCCATCCCGACATTTGTCACGGGAAAGCCTGTATCGCAGGAACCAGAATCATGGTATCCATCATTCTTGATAACCTCGCCGCGGATGTATCATCATCCGAGCTTTTAAAAAGCTATCCATCCCTGAAGGCCGAAGCTATTCACGCAGCTATTGCCTATGCAGCGTAATTGCGGGAACTTGAAAGAGGGAGCATAGCCTAATGAAACGTTCATGGCGGCTTGCCGTCGCAAAGGGGGATGAAAGCGAAGCTTAATGTTCATAAAATGCGAGACCCATCCCCACCTTGATCCTCCCCTTGAAGGGGAGGAAGTATTTTAATCAATGAATTCAATTATTAAGAGGTGCATTTTTAGATGAAAAAGAATACCGTCAATATCGGCAGCCGTCTGCTGGAAGCCATCACGAAAGAACAGGTTACAAAACTTCTCGACATTGTCTTTTCCCAGGGGGACGTTGATCGCTGGCAGGACGGCATCAGGAAGGCCGATCCGGACCTTTCGGCCACCCTCGCGCGCCTGCTGGATTCTGAAGAAGGGCGGAATCCTCCGGTCCCAGGTGGCAAGACGGAGAAGACGGCAAGAATCACCATGTCGGAAGAGCGTCTCCTGGAGCGCTGGCGGGATCTGTGGAGGCGATGGAAAGAGACAATAGCTGAGGTCGGTGATGAAGATGGTCGCTATGCTGTCCATGAACACCACTGGGAAGAGCGCTATTTCGATGAATCGAGTCTTGCGAATGACCTGGAGACCATTGCGGGAGAAATGTTGCCGCTGATCGATGATGTCTATGCCCTCATCGATGAACCGGGCCTGTTTGGAGATGCCTTAGACACGCTCTCGGAAGCCATCGCCGATTATCCCGAATGGATGGGCGTAGAATATGAAGAAGGATGCACGCTAGGGAATAATACCACCAGGTGTGTCCTAAAGTGGAGCCGTCTGGCTGCCGGGGAAGGGCCGGAAGCCGGGATTGCCCTTCTGGAAATGGTCCATCGCATGATAGCAACTGGTGAAAAGGTGTTTTTGGATGCTGATGCGTGCGTGTCTTTTTTTGCGGAATTGCCTGACCCCTGCTGCCGGGAGATCTATTCATGCCTGGCCGCGAACGCGGAAACGTATGAATTACAAATGGTTCATTCGATATGGCGTCGCGTCGGCGATTTGTATGAAGAAAGATTCAATCCCGCCAAATATCTGGAAACTTGCGGGCGGTTCCTGGCGGAAAACTGGAAATATGGTCCACCGTTGATTGCCGCGGCGGTGGAAAGAGGTGATTACGAGGAAGCGGAGACATACCTTGAGGAAACCTTTGCCTCCCTTCTCCGTCCGGGAGACGGAAAGACATGGCAGCCCGAACTATCCATCCCGAATGCCTTCACCTATATGTATCCCCGCGAAGATGCAGAAATTATATCGAAATTACTCGCTACATGGGCGGATGTCTCCCTGCTCCTGGGCAACCCGATCCGGCGCGCCGCTGCCATATTGCAGGGTGCTGTCCATCGGAATCCTGATGATTGGGATACGATTGTCGGCGAGTTTCGTAAAATCTCGGAGCCATCGCTACGAGAAGCCATTCGTCCTCTCTTTGTTCAATGGCACAACATGGCGGCGCGGGGAAGCCTCTCATATCATCGGCCATCAGTTGATATTGCGGCAGCGGCGTGGATCCACTGGCTCCTCGAAGCGGATCTGGACAGGGAGACGAAGGCGGACTGGTTCCGGGATAAACTGGTCTGCTGGCTTGAACAATGGCGCACATCCTCCAACAGGGACGCCGCCGCTGTTTTCAAGGCCCAGTGGCCCTGGCTCGCCCGGTTGACGAAGGACGTTACGGGCGCGGAAGTCATTGCGGCGGATTATCCAAATTTCGCGAAAACGGTTCTCGGCGCCGATCGCGACGACCAGCCCCTTCTGGACAAGGGGCGTCAATCGGCTTTGCGGCGCATGGCGCCCCCCGTTGATCTGCATATGCTCTTAGGGATCTGGGCGGATCATCTTGCCTCCATCGTCCCCGATCCTTCCTCCGCCCGCGGTTCGCGATATACGGAGCAAGCGGATTGGATGACGGCCCTTTACGAAGTGAGCCGCGGAGCCTACGACCGGCTGGTTGCCCGATGGCGACAGGAACATAAGCGTAAGACGAGCCTATGGCGTGATCTGCGGGGCAGGCAACTGCCGGTGTGAAATATTTATTGAAATCCCTTCGTAATTATGTAAAATCAAATAATCATATTTTGCAGGAGAGCGAGGCAATGATCAAAACCATCAGTGCTACGGATGCCGTCAGAACCTTTTCAGAGTTACTCAATGCCATCAAATACAAGGGAGAGTCCTTCACTATCCTTAGGGGGGGGAAACCGGCGGCAACGATCGGACCGGCCGAAAAGCTTTTTGGCGCGCGAACATTAAAGGAACTCAGCCCTTACCTCAACACATTGCCGGCTATTGAAGACAAGGATGCTTTTGCTGCTGACCTGGAAGATATTATCAGCAATCAGCCTCCATTGCCGGAGACATCGTCATGGGCGTAATCTTCGATACCAGTGAAATTATTACTCTGGAACGCAATCGTCAAGAGATCGCAGAAATTGTTCGCGGCCGCGAGGATGAGCCGTTTGGCATCAGCGTGGTAACTGTTGCCGAACTGTTGCATGGCGTCGAGCGCGCGGACACGGAGGTAAGGAAAATCAATCGCCAGGCGTTCGTGGAAAAGGTCATGGAATTCTTTCCCACATTCCCTTTCGATAATGCCGTGGCCCGCATCTACGCCCGTATCTGGGCATCCCTGGCAAAGAGAAATCTCCTGGTCGGCGCCCATGATCTCATTATTGCGGCAACGGCGATTTCACTCAATTATACCGTCATAACGTCAAACATCAGGGATTATGGGAAAATAGAAGGGTTGAAGGTGGAACGGCGATGATTGTCCATTGAGATGCTTAAAGAAGACAAGGAGCCTATGAAGAAAAAATCGCCGTTTACTATCCCTGCAGCGTCCCGAATGATTCATGAAAAAGATGCGCCACCGTATGTCAAGAGGGGTGAATAAATGGATATCCTGCTGACCTTTGCCGGGAACCGCGACCCTTTCAATCCCGAGGCCGTTCAGGGTGGCTATACCGACGGCCCGGTCCTGACCCTGCTCAAGGAGCGAACTTTCGCCGCCATCTATATCTTGACCACTCCCAACACCACCGCCAACGCCCGGAATCTCCAGGAAGAAATCGTGAGGCGCAGGGAAGGATGCGGAGAAAGTAGCGATGAAAGAGGCGGCGGCGATTGTGACCGCGGCAGTCGTGACACCGGTCCTGGCGACGCCCCCGCCGCCGTTCCCGTTCCTGTCCCTGCACCCGTCCCCATTCAAATTCCCACTCAAATCGAGGTTCGTCTTATCGACATCCCCGATCCAACGGATTATGAGGCCCTCTACCTCCATATGTTCCGCCATTGCCGGGAGATCATGGCGGCCCATGCACCGTCGCAAGCGCAGTCAGAGGACAATGCGCAAGATTATGGGCTTTCCGGGTCAGGGCGGCAGTTTGCACCATCTGCGGAGGCACAAGCCAATGCACAGCAGGCCCATACTGAGGATCAGCCCCGCTACTTCATCGCCACGCCCTCCGGGACCCCGCAGATGCAGACGATCTGGTTTCTCCTTGCCCAATCGGGGGCCGTTCCGGCGACGCTCCTGAAGATCACGCCGCCCCGGTTTTTGCGTCCCCAACAGCCGGCGGTCTCTGAAATCCGCCTTTCCCTGACGTCCTTCCCCAGCCTTCCCTGGCCGTCGGAACAGGACCTCGATACGGCGTCCCTCCTGTTGCGCAAAGAAAAACTGGAGGCGGAACGGGGAGAAATCCTTAGGGAATTCGGCGGACTGCGCATGATTGGCAAGAGCCCGGCCCTGACGACGATGCTGGATACGATTCAGGCCGTCAGCCAATACGATGCCGCCGTGCTGATCCAGGGAGAAACGGGGACGGGGAAGGAAATCGTTGCCCGGGCCATCCACTTCAACAGCCCCCGGAAAATGGAACCTTTCATCGTTATCAATTGCGCCGCCATCCCGGAGAGCCTTGTGGAGAGTGAACTTTTCGGGCATGAGAAGGGGGCTTTCACCGGGGCGATCCAGCAGAAAAAGGGTAAATTCGAATTGGCCAGCGGCGGCAGCATCTTCCTCGACGAAATCGGCGACATGCCCCTGCCCGCCCAGGCCAAGATCCTCCGGACCATCCAGGACGGTGAAATCACCCGCGTTGGCGGGGTCCGGCCCATTCAGACCGACGTCCGCGTCCTGGCGGCGACGAACCGCAATCTCGTCGCCCTGATCGGCGAGAATAAATTCCGGGAAGATCTCTATTATCGCCTCAAGGTCATCGATATTCGCCTGCCCACCCTCCGGGAGCGGCAGGAAGACATCCCCCTGCTGGTCGATCATTTCCTGTCCCGCCACAACCACCGCTGGCGGCAGCAGAAACAGCTCAGCCGCGAGGCCATGCACCGCATCGTCGCTTATTCCTGGCCGGGAAATATCCGGGAATTGGAGAACGCCATAGAACGGTCCTTCATTCTTGCCAAGGGAAGCGTCATCCAGGCGGAAGACCTACCACCGGAACTCAGCGCCCCGGCTTCTTTGCCGGGTTCTTTGCAGAATTCGATGAAAGGATCAGACGCCAGGCAATCAATATCAATGAACCAAGCGGAAACTCAGCAATCCCCGTCCTCGTCCTCACCGATATCCCCGGAATTACAATGGCCGCTGGAGTCGCAGAAAGATCCGGAATCAAAGAGATGTCCCGAAGTTCCGGGACCGTTATCGTCGCAATTGCCAACTGCTGAATCATTGTCGTTATTATCGACGTCGCAAGCACCGTCCGTGGCAATCCCCCCCGACGGCATGGACCTGACGCTACGTCTCCACGAACTGGAAAGGACCTACTTCGCAACGGCCATCCTCCAGACCGACGGCAACCGGGAAGCGGCGGCCAAGCTCCTGGGGATTCAGCCCCACACCTTCCGCAAACGGGCGAAAGAGAAGTTTGGTTTGTAGGAACCGGAAGAAATCTCTGTCCCATAAACGGGCCGCCAAGGAAAAGTGAAAACGGTGAAGGCAGTCGTCTAATACTTAATAATGACGTTGAGTTAAGTCACTTCTGTGCACAGAAGTGACTCTTGGGAGGGTCTTCTGGGAGAGGCGCGCAGCGTAATGAGGGTTACTTTCTCCGTAATGGTGGTTACGAGAAAGGGTGGCGCAGCACGCCGATAAATACTGCTCATGAAGCAAATGCAACATTTACCGGCGGTTACAGAGATTGTCAATGTTGGCACAGAAATCGCTATATGACAAAATCAAATCCGACAGAATTAAAATGGACACGAAACAAGTAACCAAATAGATAAAATAATGAACAAACCTCAAAAAGGTATTTCCAGGAGATAAGTATGATCACAGAAATCGGCATCGAAAATTTCAAGGCCTTTGGCAAGATGCAGCGCATGCCCGTAAAACCCATTACGCTTCTTTATGGTCCGAACAGCTCCGGTAAAAGCTCGTTGTTACAGGCAATATTGATGTTCAAACAGACTCTTGAGGAAGGAAGGAACAAGCAAGGCGCACTGATTCCCAAGGGTCAAATTATCGATGCGGGTACTTACTCGGAGTTCATAAATGACCACGACGAGGAGAAAGCGCTTGGTTTCAGTATTGCCATAAATGGTCAAGAATTGGCTGCAATGGAAGATGATTGGTCATACATATGGAGGCCTGTAACCACCATAGCCCTTGATATGCACTTTGCCTTGGACAAACAACGCAATATCCAGATCAAGACCATTGATATTTCCGACCGGGTCGGAGGGGAAGCGGTCGCAGCGTACCGCCTTATTGGTGACATTCCTGAGATGCAGAGTACAATTGGCATATGGGAACGAAGCATGCAAGAATATATTGAAAGCAATGACCCTGAAACCATCGAAAAATCCAGCTATAAGCAAATTAAGGAAGAAGTGGAAAAACTAAAAAACTCAACTATGCTTTGTCGTACAAAGTTTAATCTGCATCACCCATGCGTCAAGGCGCGCTGGGAAGAGAACGTAGATGGTAACCGAGACCTGCAAAACGAAGGAGAGGAATTAGATTATATGGGCCTGGCAGAGGAAATAACCCGTTTAGAAGAACGGCTTGCCAAAGCCAAAGCCTATAAGGAAGCAAAAACAGAAGAAAAAACACATGAGAATAAACGGGCCAAGGAGGGAATAAAAAAAATGGAGCGCTATTTATCCTTCGTTAAATCTCTCTTTGAGGAAATGCAGGATTTATCTGAAAGGGATTATAGTGTTCGAATGTTAAAAATGGAATTTTGTAGTCATTATGAACCCGTTGACCGCCTTGTTGCCCTGGATAATTGTTTCCCCCAGAAGTTGGTCACAGGCGAGGAGTACAAGTTCATTGATGAGGTATCACAGGCTGGCGCACTTACAGAAAAACGAGCTTCCGATTCTCGTTACGATGACGAAGCACACTGTCGTTGCCTTCCCTATTCAGCGGTTCTTCTCGCTTCCTATGGCTTTCAGGTTATCCTGGCCGCGACAACATATATCGGCCCGCTTCGCGCAATGCCCGAGCGCATGTATGTTTACTCGGGAACTGCTCCAGCTACCGTGGGCAGCAAGGGTGAAAACACAGTGGACATTCTGATTGCCCGTCCGGACATCCTGGATAAGGTCAATGCATGGCTTAAGCGACTGGAAGCTGGCTACAAGATTAATGTTCGTCCTGTCGTCAGGGATTATTACGAAATAGTGCTCATTAACACGGAAACAGGGACTGAATCCTGCATCAAGGATGTCGGCTTCGGCATCAGCCAGATCCTGCCGATACTCGTGGACGGCTTGCTTTCCGATCGTTACGAATGGAATGGACAGTACCATGATCGTTTGGAATGGCGCGGTAAGATTATCGAGCAACCGGAGATCCACATTCACCCACGCCTGCAGACAGATTTGGCTGATTTCTTTATCGAAGGTGTAAAAACGAGAGAATGTCAATATATTATTGAAACCCACAGCGAACATATTCTTTTACGCCTGCTGCGGCGCATCCGGGAAACAACCAACGGGGAATTGCCGGAAGGAATGCCGCCCCTCAAACCAGAGGATGTTGCCGTCATCTACGCCAAGCCCACGGAGCATGGCACGGAATTGACGGAGCTGCGCATCTCTGAAGACGGCGATTTCATAGATCCCTGGCCGGCGGGCTTTTTTACGGAGCGAGAAAAGGAGCTTTTCTGATCATGCACCATGAATATGCTTTGAACCCAGAATGTGTTAATGATTTCAAAACTTTCAAAAATCTGATTGATCAATGCGGTTTTCAGCATGGCCGGTTGATTTCTGGCTTTCCAAGGGACTGGATAAAAAAAGTTGCCGAGGTTTGCAAGCTACCGCCAGTAAAAAGAAAGACCATTTTCGAGAAGACGTTAAGGAATGTAAAAAAGATTATGGTAAGTTCCGCACGTGAATACAATCGCGGTACAGACTGGCTCAGAAATGCTGAACAACAACATGAAATCAAACCATTTCATGCCATTATTTCTTTAGAAAATCCCCGTAATCATGAAAAGATCATCATTGCCGAAGAAATTGATTCAACTAATGATTTATGGCATGTGCCAAGGGAAAAAATAGTGCCTCGAAAGGCGCAAGATCTTGCGCTATGTGCAAAAAAGCTGCTCAACGAAAGCAGAGATATCCTACTTGTCGATCGCAATTTCAACCCGGAACTGCCCAGATTCGTTAATACCTTGAATATCCTCATCAACTATGCACTGGATAAGCATCACCAACCACGACGTCTGGAACTTCATGTCGAATATAAAGAATCGAAAAAGGAGATTTCGCCGCCCAAAGAAATGTGGGCGGAACGTTGTCAAGGGAAACTGTCTGGATGCCTTCCTGAAAATGCACAACTGATGATCTTCCGCTGGCGAAGAAAAGACGATGGCGATAAGCTCCATCCAAGATATGTTCTCACAGAACATGGAGGGATTAGATTCGAATATGGTCTTGATGAATGGGAAGGAGAGGGACAGACTACAGATGTATCCCTTTTGGACCAGTCCGTTTACGAACAGCGCTGGCGGGAATATCAGCGGGAAACGGCGGCTTTTGATTTGGTTGACGAAATTGTAATTACCGGAATTAAGGAGCTCCGATGAAGTACAAAAAAGAGTTTTTACTCAGATTGGATGAAAATCTGCGGGTGCGTCTGAACCGGCAAGCAGAGCGTCTTTACTCATCTCAATCGGCTGTCTTGAGAATGGCTTTAATTAAATTTCTGGAGGAACAGGAGGCTAATGGAAAATAAAGCTGAATGCATAAATATCGTGCAAATGAGGATTTTACTGGATCAACAAGAAAAAACGCATAGCTGAGTGAGCTATGACAGATTTCAGCTTACCATAAAGGGGGTGATCATGACAGACTACAAAGAAATATTTGCGGCGGCGTTGGAAACGATTATCAAGAATTCTACCTATCCAAGGGAGAAGGTTCTCGGCCGCTTCGAGCGGTTCAAGCATTTCGATTTTGAATCCTTTGATGACAAATATCTTTACCAGGTACTTGCTTATATCCCCTTTTATGCCAGTATGAAGGCCATGACCGTGACGCGGAAAATCCCCACCATCAAGGCCTATTATCCCGATTACGAAACCGTTTCCCGTTATGACGAAGCCGATATCAACCGGATGTTGAACGATCCGAAGATGATCCGCCATCGCCAAAAGATCCTGGCGGGTGTTTCCAATGCCAAAACGGTGGCCGCCCTGGCAAAAAAACATGGTTCCTTCAAGAACTATCTCCGGTCCCTCAATTTCAACCGCAGCCAGGAAGATCTCGAAAAAGCGGCCAAGACATTGATCAACACTTTTGTTTATATGGGGCCGGCCACCGCACACCATTTTCTCACGGACATCGGCGCCAAAACGATCAAACCAGACCGGGTAATCATGCGGATTTTAACCAGATTGAAGCTGGTCCCGAATGAAAATGCATTAGATGAAGCGCGGCTGGTCTGCAATAGATTTGTCGAAGAAACCGGTTACAGCCATCGATATGTGGACATCGTGATGGTGAAGCTGGGACATATTGAAGACGACCTGGATATTGGCCTGCCTCACGGCATCTGCCTGGAATCTGCACCGCACTGTAGCCGCTGTCTGGTCAGAGAACACTGTTTTTATCAGCGGTAATTCATCTTTTGAGAAAGGATTGATTTATGGTGAGTTCTAAGAAAGTATTGCTCGTCTTGGAAAAGGATCTGCATGAGCGGATAAAGTTTCAGGCGACCCGTTTTGGCAATAGCGCCTCTGCCTATATACGCATGGCGATGACCGAGAAGCTCGAAAAGGATGAAGAAACTGAGATGCCGCTAAAATATCGGTCTTTATTGCGTGGAATGTGTGGGTTATCAGAGAATGGCTGAATGGTTGGTTGTGATAACCGAAAATTGACCAGAAAAAGGGGGTTGTTGCCCCGTGTCATAACGGCAAAGGAAGGACGAATTTTTTGAAAGATTACGATAAACCATCATGACTGCGATCGTTATCATTATCACGATAGTTGTTGTTTTCGTAATTGTATTCGCTATATATCAGAACAGCCCCCTCTGTAAAAACAAAGACAAGATTCAGGCTGCTGTAAATACCCTTCAGGATGAAATTCAGGAAAATGAGAGCGTTTTAAAAAGGAGTGAGACCACTTTTGGCGGTGCAGTTCGGAATTTCTTTGAGGCCCAGCAGAGCCAGAAACTGAAATCAATCCCGATAGAAGCCCTTAAAGAGGCGGGTGCGTCAAATGTCAGATTATCGCTATTACGGGATGCAGGTTACCATACCTTAGCGGATCTTTCCGGGGTGAGTGCGAAAAGGTTATACCAGATTCGCGGTATTGGGGAGATCTCGGCAACAAAAATAGCTGCCGCCGCTAATGATCTTCTAAATCGTGTTCGGGCAGTTCCTCCGACCCTCCCCAAACCCGACCTGGGTGAGCCACACGCAAAAGAACTGGCTGAAAGTGCGATAAAATTAATCGAGGCCCGTGAAGCGCTTTCCGAGGACAACGATCAGATGAAGTCCTTGCTTGCACCGCTTAATAGCCAAATTAAACAGTATAATTCCGAAAATAACTTCGGGACATGGCTCTTTAGCTTTGGCGATGCAAAGCGCAGCCTAAATTCCAACTCTGACAATAAAACCCTTGAGTTTATTGAAAAGATTTCAATGCTGAAAGAACGTGAGCCTTTTCAGAATACCCGCGCACGTCGTCCTCACTTTGATGGATATGGTGCGGATTTTAGTAAAGATGATATTTTGAATCGCTTCCATGATCGATATGCCGATTATTTGGCAATCATTGAAAATGCGGTAGGCAAGCAGGCAGCCCCTCGCGGACAAAGACCATTTGAAAGCGGTAAGGTACCAAAAGAGATCGCCAATAAAGTGGAAAGGTTTGTTTTGGATGCAAAACACGTGAAAGTGACTTTAAGGCCATACCAGGAGTTTGGCGCGAAATATATTCTTGTCCAGGAACGCACCATTCTTGGCGACGAAATGGGCTTGGGGAAAACAATAGAGGCCCTTGCCGCTATAAGCCATCTTTGGGAGCAAGAAAAAAAACGATTATTTCTGGTTATTTCCCCCGCAGGAATAACGGTCAACTGGGAAAAGGAAATTCAAAATCGATTAAAACTTCCCTATTATCGCTTTCATGGCCCAGACAAGTATCGGCTGATCAAAGCTTGGATTCAGGATGGTGGAATAGCGATTATATCTTATAACGCGCTGGACAATCTGAATTTATCAAGCATGTTTCTGAATATTCACAAGAGGATTGAGCTGCTTGTTGCTGACGAAGCCCATTATATCAAGAATCCAGCGGCGAAAAGAACAGCGGCAGTGACATCCCTATTGCCATTGGCCCAAAATGTCTGTTTTATGTCGGGTACACCCATGGAGAATCATCCACGTGAGTTTGTTCGGCTCATTGACATGATCAGACCCGGAGAAGGTGCTCGTTATCTCGAAAATAAAATATTTTGCGATAGCCACGTAAAAGACACCGATCAGTTTCATCGAATGGCATCATCTGTATATCTTCGGCGGAATCAGCAGGATGTATTACGTGAACTTCCCGAAAAGATAGAGATTCCGGAATGGGTGGATCTGAGTGTTTCTGATCATGGGGCCTATACTCAGGCGGTGAAGGAACGTAATTTTATGGCTATGCGTCGTTCCGTAACCATTGGCAATGGTCAGGCGTCGGCGAAAATTAATCGCTTGGACGAGTTAATGCGAGAGCACCGTGATTCTGGACGAAAGGTGTTAATTTTTTCATTCTTCCTGGATGTGCTGGAAATGGTACGAAAAAGGTTGAATCCTATTGGCATAATTACTGGAGCGTTATCAGCAAGTGAACGAATGGAAATCGTTGATAAATTTCAGATCAGTAAAGGCTTTCAAGTGTTGGTTTCGCAGATTGAAGCAGGTGGGCAAGGGATAAATCTTCAATCGGCCTCTGTGGTCATCATCATGGAGCCACAATTTAAGCCTACAACGGAAGCACAAGCTATCGCGCGGGCTCACAGAATGGGACAAACCAACCGCGTTATCGTGCATCGCCTTCTTGCCAGAAACAGCGTGGATGAAAGAATGCTATCGATACTATCAAAAAAGAAAGACTATTTTGAAAGATATGCACGTGAAAGTTATGTGAAGGATGCAAGCAGACAGGCGACGGATACAAAGATTATCAAGGATATTATTGACGCTGAAACACAACGTCTGGGCATTCAGTAAAGTTGGAAAGACGATAACTCCTTTTATAAAAGTCTGCCGGAGCGCCGGCAGAGGTTATCTGTTGGAATTGTAAAGCGAATTGACGAAACATTTCGCCGTTTTTGTCTGATGAATTGAGGTGGAGAAGGGGCAGTATGTTTTGAGTGTCGAGATTCGACGCTCCAGAAGCTCATGATATTAATGGGAAAACAACCGACTACCAAAAAGTTTTGCCCCATGAAAAATGACCGGCGGTCAGGAGGCGGATTTCCCCTTTCGGCTTTTGGGCATGGGGGGCGCAGAAAAGCTACAAACAAGCATATGAGGGAAAGAAGGTGAAAGGGAAAGCGGAATGGAAAAGAATAATTCAGAAATAATCATTTACCAGACAGAAGACGGTGCTACCAAAATCAATGTCCGTTTGGATGGAAACAGCGTATGGGTTACCCAAACTGATTTGGTGGAGTTATTTCAATCGTCAAAATCAAATATCAGTGAACACATAAAACACGTTTTCGAAGAAGGAGAATTGAACGAAACGGCAGTTGTTCGGAAATTCCGAACAACTGCCCCTGACGGCAAAAACTATAATGTAACCTTCTATAACCTTGATGTAATTATTTCCGTCGGATACAGGGTGAAGTCCCTTCGCGGGGTACAGTTTCGGATATGGGCGACGGAGCGGCTTAGGGAATATCTCATAAAGGGATTCACCATGAACGATGACCTGCTGAAACGAAGCAGTGGCGGAGAGTATTTTGAAGAACTGCTCGCACGCATTCGTGATATTCGTTCTTCTGAAAAGGTTTTCTATCGGAAAGTTTTGGAAATTTACGCTACCAGCGTTGATTACAATCCCAATGCCGAAGCCACTAAGAAATTTTTCCAGATTGTCCAGAACAAATTGCATTGGGCGGCACATGGACACACTGCGGCGGAAATAGTGTTTGAAAGAGCCAACGCAGAAAAACCATTCATGGGATTAACTGCATTTACCGGCCGTCTTCCCCAAAAAAATGAAATAACCGTGGCCAAAAATTACCTTTCAAAAGATGAGTTGGAAATACTCAATCGCCTCGTGTCCGCATATCTCGACATTGCCGAAGTTAACGCATTACAACACAAAGCAATGACAATGCATGAATGGGTTGATGTCCTGGATGGTTTTATTAAAATGTCACGGCAAAATGTCTTAACCGATGCAGGCAAAATATCCGCTGAGCTTGCTGAAAAAAAGGCGGTCGCCGAATACTCGACCTACAAACAAAAAACTATTGATGAATTAAGCCCGGTTGAAAAACATTTCCTTGCCGTAATCGAGAACACTGAAAAAGAAATCAAGCATAAACTCAAGGGTTAATAATGAAAGAGGGAAAATGAACCAAGGCAAATGGGGATTATGTTTATCGGGATGCATTCGCGAAAGAACGATGAAGAAAGTCTTTTTTTGCCCTAGGCAGAAGAGGAGATGAATGATACGGCCCTTTTCTTTTATGAAAGTCTGCCGGAGCTCCGGCAGAGGTTATCTGTTGGAATTGTAAAGCGAATTGACGAAACATTTCGCCGTTTTTGTCTGATGAATTGAGGAGGCGAAGGGGCATCGATTTTTTGAGTGACGAGATTCGTCGCTCCAGAAGCTTTTGATATTAATGGAGAAACAACCGACTACCAAAAAGTTTTGCCCCTCGAAAAATGACCGGCGGTCAGGATGCGGATTTCCCCTTTCGACTTTTTGGCAAGACCCAATAAATTGCCACAACAGAAAATGAGATTTGCAGTAAACCGGTAGAAAAATAGTTTGCCTTTTGTCAGAAAAAATGATCTATATTCCTGACAAAATTGAATGGTGATGTAACATGCAAAGCATTGATTCAAAAATACTTAGCAGGATTTATGGGTCTGGTAGGGGTGCTGTCTTCACCCCAGGCCGTTTTCTGGACCTTGGCAGCCGCGACGCCGTTGACAAAGTGTTGTCGCGCCTGGTCCAGAAAGGCGCCATCCGCCGGCTGGCCCGTGGCCTCTACGATTATCCGGAGCATCATCCGATTCTGGGCATTTTGGCGCCGCGCCCAGATGCGATTGCCGGGGCTCTGGCCGGTAAACAAGGTATCCGCCTCCAACCCTCCGGGGCGTATGCGGCCAATCGGCTGGGTTTGTCTACGCAGGTGCCCGCCAGGATTGTCTATCTGACAGACGGACCCTCCCGCACGGTGCGGGTTGGAAATCAGGAGATTCGCCTCCAGCAGACGACGCCGCGGAGTATGGGACCAGCCGGTCGCACCAGCGGTTTGGTCATCCAGGCACTGCGGCACCTGGGCCAAAATCACGTGGATGATGCCGTGATCCAAACCCTGAAACGCAAACTGAGTGATCAAGACAAGAGGCGGCTGATGAAGGACATCGCTTATGCACCTGCGTGGGTGGGCAAGCATCTGCGCGAGATTGCCCGGGGAGAGGCCTGAATCATGGATCGGTTTATTCGACTGTCCGTCGATGAGCGTCGTCGCTACTTTGTGCAAACGGCAGAGCGGATGCGACTCAGTCCGCAGATCATCGAGAAGGATTTCTGGGTCTGCTGGACGCTGCGCGAGCTTTTTGCCCTGCCGAACATCGGGAGTATGCTCATTTTCAAAGGCGGCCGACCGTCCCGAATTGCGGCACCGCGTGGTGGAACACAAGAAGATATTCTTCCCCAGCGCTTGGGCGCATTACGACGAAGCAATCCCAGGAAACCTCCGATTGGCCCCGCACCCTGGGCGGACTCGGCAGCTTGAGGAGGATTACGACAAGATGGGGGAAATGTTTTTTGCCGAGCGCCCCGCATTTGCAGAGGTGTTGCAGATTTTAGAGGAGTGGGAAACTCATTTCAACCAAGGGGAGTGATGAAGTAATTTTGCCCCTTGAAAAATGACCGGCGGTCAGTGGCCGGATTTCCCCTTTCGGCTTTTGGGCATGGGGGGCAGAAGATAGGAAAAATATCGCAGCAGACTCTTGACTAAAATATCAACTGGTAGTACAACCAATGCCACGATAGGAGGTACAACCAATGCCAAGCGCACCTAAAATTATTCCCATTTCCGATCTTAGACAAAACGCCAGCGACGTTGTGAAGAGTGTTTCATCTTCAAGAGAACCTGTTTTTATTACTCAGCGCGGAAGAGCGGCTGCTGTCATGGTTAGCATGGAAGTTTATCAAAACGCACAGCACGAAATGGATATTTTGCACTTGCTGGCCAGAGGCGAGAAAGAAATAGCAGCAGGAAATGGTTATGAACTCGACAACGTGCTGAAGGAAGCTGACCTTTATCTTGAGGCCGCGAAACGTTGAAAATTTTATTTACGCCCACTGGTCGCCGCCAGTTCCTGGAGGCCATTGCTTATATTTACAGAGACAAGCCTTCTGCCGCTGTAGCTTTTCGTCGGAAAGCAGAGAAATCTCTTTCCCGGCTCAAGAAGTTTCTTGAGTCGGGAAGACCGCTGCCGGAGTTTCCGGAACTGCCGTTTCGCGAAGTCATTGTAAGTCCATATCGTTTTTTCTATAAGGTCAAGAATGATGATGTATGGATAGTGGCAGTATGGCATGGCGCTCAGCTGCCTGATGACCCAGAAAATTAATGGGTAACCTGTCAATCCGGCCGATCGCTGCGCGCCGGCTGATTTCTTCATTATGAGCAAGCAATAACATGAAAGAACATAAACTAGAAAGCAAATGTAGCTATTGCGGTGAATCTGATTTAGTCCATGATGTCCATGTTGGGTTAACCAACGAAATCGGTGATGTTGGATTATCCTATAGCAAGTTCATCACCGGTACAGAACCTATCTATGCGGATATATGCACATCATGCGGGAGCATCATCCGTTTACATGTACGTAAAACAGACCGCAAATGGATAATAAAGAAACCCAAATCATAACATCTGAATGCAAAGGGACCTCCCTGACAGTCGGCCCCTGATTCAGAACGTTGGCTGGAGAAAATGAAGAATGCGCCGTAACGACAGAGAAATAACAGACAGGAAAGATATTGACGGCATCATTAAACGTTGCCGAGTTTGTCATCTTGCCATGTGTGACGAGAGCCAGCCTTATGTTGTTCCTCTCAATTTCGGTTATGATGGCTCCTTCCTCTACTTCCATGCCGCACGGGAAGGAAGAAAAATTGACATTATTAAGAGGAATAATCGTGTCTGTTTCGAGTTTGATATCCTTCATGAGATTTTCACGTCGGAACAAGCTTGCAGTTGGGGAGCAAAATACGAGAGCGTCATTGGATCAGGTACAGCCGAGATATTAGATACTTTAGAAGCCAAGAAGGATGCACTTGCATGGATCATGCGCCAGTACGGAAGCGGTACTTGGGAATTCACAGAAAAAATGCTGAACAAGATCCTGGTTCTTCGTGTACAAATACTCGAAATCAGTGGTAAAACTCGTAGATGAAGCCCTTCAGCCAACAATTCGCTGTACCGGACGCGGCAAGGCCCACTCCGCAGGCCGGCAGGCTCGTGCCACCGCAGGCGAAACCGGAGGCACTTGCTGCTGTTCTCGCGCCTGCACCAGAGGAACGCGGAGCATATGTTTGAAATAAATAGAAATTAATGAGTCGGTGACAATGAAAGTCTGCCGGAGCGCCGGCAGGGGTTCTTCTTGACTTAGTCCAGTTATTAGTCTATCCTGTTTCCATAAAGGAGGTGAACAATGCAGGTCAATGTGCATGAAGCGAAGACACACCTGTCTAAGCTTTTAATCCGGGTTGAAAGCGGAGAAGATATCACTATTGCCAAGGCAGGTAAGCCTGTGGCACGCCTTGTGCCGATAGTCCATAAGCCGGCCAAACGAATTCCCGGAACTGCCAAAGGAAAGATCATCATGGGGAACAATTTCGACGAACCGCTGCCGGATGACATTCTTAAGGCCTTTGAATCGTGAAAGTACTTATGGATACCCATGCCTTCCTGTGGTGGGTTACGGACGATTCCCGGATTTCCGTAAAAGCTTCTGAAATCATAGCGGATGTGGAAAATGAACTGTTTCTCAGCTCTGCATCAGCCTGGGAGATTGTGATCAAGTCACGGCTTGGAAGACTACAGTTACCGAATAACCCGGATATCTATGTTGCAGAGCAGATGACGCTCAATGCCATACAATCCTTATCGATCACCATGCATCATGCCCTTCAGCTATATAACCTTCCGGACATTCATAAAGATCCTTTTGACCGGCTTTTGATTGCTCAATCATTATCAGAAGATATGCCAATTCTGACCAAAGATGGTCATATTGCGAAGTATGGCATTCAAACAATCTGGTAAATATTAGATGCGATAGAATCCAGAGATTATTCCGGTTCTAAATCAAAGATGAAATCAAGGCGGCAAGGCAGAGGCGACGCAGGCGTATTTATCATACGTTGAGGAGCCGATTGCCGATGCCAACAAAGATAGCGCTTTGATTTAGAACCGGAATGAGGAAGATCAGGCATCCTGCCAGCAGGAGGGCGTAGGTGACGAACATCAGGGTGTTGACCCTGACTATATCCCGGCTTTCGAGAGGCCGCAGGGAATCTCCCATGGTTGGCCGCTCCGATGGCTGGCCGAAGTAATAGTTCAGACCGCCGAGCTGCACGCCGAGGGCCCCGGCCATCGCCGCCTCAAGAAAACCGGAGTTGGGACTGGGGTGGCGGCGGTGATCGCGAAAGAGAATCTTTATGGAATTACGAGCATTTAAGCCCGCAAGAACGGCGGCGGCGGGGACGAGGATCGCCGTCAGGCGGGCGGGAAGATAGTTGACCAGATCATCCAGGCGGGCGGCGGCCCAGCCGAACTCCCGGTAGCGTTCGTTTTTATAGCCGAAGGTTGAATCGAGGGTATTGACGGCCTTGTAAAGAAGCGCCCCAACCGGACCGCCCAGGAAGGCGAAAAGCAGGGGGGCCGTAACGCCGTCGGCGGTGTTTTCGGCGACGCTCTCCACAGTAGCCCGGACGACTCCCCTTTCATCGAGGACATCCGTATCCCGTCCCACGATTTTGCCTACCTGTCGGCGCGCTTCGGGCAGGTCCCTCTCCTTGAGGCTATCATAGACTTCCATGCTATGCCGGGAGAGATCCCGGGCGGCCAGGGTGGTGTAGATAAGCAGGATGGAGGTGATGTCTCCCAGCCAGGGGTGAAGCAAACCGGCCAGGAAGATGATACCCCAGGAAATCCCGGCGGTTGCCGATAGTACAAATATAACCGTGATAACACCGGCCATGCGTGGATTGGGGACTCCTTTACGGCAAGCGGGCTCACAGAAAAGGGCAAAACGGCCGATAAACTTCACCGGATGGGGAAACCAGCGGGGATCTCCACAGATCAGATCCAGGAGCACGGCTATGAGGATTTGATATTCAAGAGGCATAAAATCCTAACCCCACCCCGACTTTCAGTTGATAAAGGCCAATCCGGCCAGGGCGAGGACCGTTTCCGTAATTTCGGACGCGGCGCCGATGGTATCGCCGGTAAACCCGCCCAATTTACGATAGATGTACCAGGATACCAGACCGGCGGCGACAACTGCTGCCAGAGTGGCGACCAACCCCATCCAGGCGCCGATAAACCATCCGGCAGCCCCTAAAAAAATCATTGCAAAAACAGGATTCAGCCAGGAGCGTCGGGCGATGAATAATGTTGCCAGACCCCCGTCTTTGTGGGCGTAGGGCAGGGCCGTCAGCATCAGGAGCATGGCGAAACGACCGCCGATGGGCATTAAGACGAGGATTGCCAGGCGTTGCGGGAGGGGCAAAGGAGCCAGGGCAGAGATTTTGAGAGCGATAATGAAGACAATGGCCAGGACCCCCATGGCGCCAATGCGGCTGTCCCGCATGATTTCCAGCATCCTTTCCCGGGACCGGACGCTGAAGACGCCGTCGGCGGTATCGGCCAGGCCGTCCATGTGGAGGCCGCCGGTAATGGTCAGGAGCACAAGAACTGTCAAAACGGCGGCAGGCAGGGAGGGGAAAAAGCCGGACACGAAATAGTCGAACAGGGCAACCAGGCAGCCGATCAGCAGGCCCACAACGGGGAAGAAAGGCGCACACCTCTCAATATCCGCTTCCCCGATGTTTTTCCCCCCCGGAACAGGGATAACGGTCAGAAACTGGATTGCCGCAAAAAAAGCTTTCATGTCAAAATGTGCTCGTAACTGGTCAAATTCATGGCATTCTTCCTCTGGAACCCCATCCCCACCCCGGCCCTCCCCTTGAAGGGGAGGGGGAAATTAGTTTTTGCTATCTCGTCATCAATGGTGTTTCATTGATCAGCCTTGGAAACGCTGGCCTCTGCGAAGGTGGTCACTTCCGTCAAAATCCGCACCGCCGCCTCGACAAAGGGCATGGCCAGCGCCGCCCCGGTTCCCTCTCCCAGCCGGAGATCCAGATCGAGAAGCGGCTTTTTGCCCAGACAATCCAGGGCGATCCGGTGACCGATCTCCATGCTCCGGTGGGAAGCGATCATAAAATTCTTGGTGAGCGGTTCGATGTGGGCGGCGATTAGCGCCCCCGCCGTGGATATAAACCCATCCACCAGGACGGGTTTCCGCTGCGCGGCGGCCCCCAGGATCAGGCCGGCAATCCCGCCTATCTCGAAGCCCCCCACTTTCGAAAGAATATCGAGGGGATCCGTCATATCCGGGGCATTGATTTGAATAGCCTTTTCGATCATAGCAATCTTGTTGGCCAGTTGGCCGTCATTGATCCCCGTGCCCCGGCCGGTGACTTCGCTGACCGGGATGCGGCCATATATGGAAACAAGGGCGCTGCTCGGCGTGGTGTTGCCGATCCCCATTTCTCCGGTTCCGAAGATGTCCGTAGTCGCCCCCAGCTCCTGGGCGATCTCGATTCCTGCCTCAATGGCCCGGAGCGCCTCCTCGCGACTCATAGCCGGTCCCTGGGTCATATCCCGGGTTCCATTGCCGATTTTTTTCGAGATGATATGCCCCTTTTCGGTCAGTTCCGCAAGATCGCCAGCCACCCCCATGTCCACAACCACAACTCTGGCCCCTGCCAGGCGGGCCAAGGCATTGATGCTTGCCCCGCCGTTGACGATATTGTGCACCATCTGCACGGTGACTTCCCGGGGATAACCGCTTACCCCCTGGGCGGTGACGCCATGATCCGCCGCCATGGTGACGATGGTTTTTCGCCCCACGTTTGGAGGCATTTGCCCTGTCATTCCCGCAAGTTCTTCTGCCAGGTCCATAAGACGGCCGAGTGCCCAGTAGGGCATCGTCAACTGTTCAAGCCGCGCCCGGGCCGCGGAGCGGGCTTCGCCATCGGGACGGGGGATCTGCTGGATGATCGTTTCAAGAAATCTCATATAGTTATCTGTGTTCCTTTCCTTTAATCCACATGGGGATGCCGCTTACCATGAACACCACGGTGTCGGCCTCCCTGGCAAAGACCTGGTTGCATCGTCCGGCAAGGTCACGGAAAAGCCGTCCCGAGAAGTGATCGGGAACGATGCCCATCCCGACCTCGTTGCTGACGAAGATAACGGCGCCCTTGCATGATCGCGCTGTTTGCAGGACTTCCTGGGACGCCGCGACGATGTCTGTTTCGGATAAAGAGGCGCCTCGTTTCTCAGCCTGATAGAGAAGATTATTGATCCAGAGGGTAAGGCAATCAACGAGGATAACTTCCGCCGACTGCTTTTCCCCGTCTGCCGCCTCCCCTTTTTTCTGACTTTCCCGCCTTATACCCTGGGTCAAGGCGCCGGCCAGATCGATTTCTTCCTCTATGGTTTGCCAGCGCCGGTCTTGGCGATCCCGGCGGTGTTTCTCGATCCGGTGCGACATTTCCCCGTCGATGACCGGGCAGGTAGCAAGGTATGTCCTAGTTTCGGAAATAGATTCGGCCAGTTGCTGGGCGAAGGTGCTTTTGCCGCTGCGGCTTCCCCCGGTAATCAGAATTATTTCCGCCATAAATCTTCCCTCAAAGCGGACATTCTCTCCATCGAGGCGGTCAAATCTTCCCGCGAAAATACCTCCAGGGATACGCCGCCGCGATAATTGATCAAAAATTCTGATATTATATGCCAGTCGTTCTGGGATATCTCCCGCAGGGACCGGTGATCTTTTTGGCCTGCCACGCCATGGAGATGCAGCATCGCGATCTCGTCGCCATATGCCTCTAGGTATGCGGTCAGGTCTTCCTGCTGCACCAGGAGATGGCCGATATCAAGGCATATGCTCAGACCTAACTCTCGGATTAGCGGATAAATCCACCTGAAGGGATAATCGATGTTTTCGACACCGAGCAAGTTGCGCTGCATGTCCCGATCAAGGAGATATTCGAGGGAAGAGAGGAGATTGACCTGCCAATCCGGGGTGTTAAGATGCTTTGTGTTTCCAGGCGGGTTCTTTTCCAGGTGCAGCACGTATAAGGTTGGGTTGAGGGGCAGGGAACGCTCATAAAAGCGCAGAATCGTGTCGCAGGCCTGCTGGCGAATTCCCGAGTCGGGATGGCCTAAAAAAACGTCCGTCGGCAGATGCACGTTGTAGGAGAGGTCGTATTCCCGGGCCAGACTGCTCAACTCCCCGATTTCCTTGCTGGTTGGCAAGCTGTCCGCAAAGCGGCTTTCAAACAGGACCAGCTCCACTTCATCAACAAAAGGTCCTGTAAACCGGACATTGGGGGCAATGGCATCAGGCAGTATATAGGAGGTTGTGCCGAGGCGAAAGGGAAAACGGCCCTTCAGCGCCGGAAGCGTTGGGGACGGGATAAGCATTTTATTTTATTCCTTAAATTGCATAGCTGGGTAACACAGAGGCGGGGTCTTGTCAAGAAATGTGTAAGGCAGAATGATGGCGCCCGGATTGCCCGGGAGGACGAATCGCCCATGATAGGTCTTGAACCCAGCGGGAAAACATAGTAGGTCTGGACAAGTATTAAGGCATGATGAAGCAGCAACGTATCAGGACCGCAGAGCAGAGGAAGACATGCAGAAAATCATTGTTCAGATTTACGAAGTCCAGGATCCAGGGGAGGCGGAAAAATTAATCGAGTTGGGCGTCGATCATATCGGCAGTGTGATCCTGGATCGGAAAAAATGGCGCGATCCGGCCATCCGGGAGGTGGTCAGATTGACAGCGGGGACATCGGCAAAAAGCAGCCTGATCCCCCTGTTCGGCGACTTGCAGATAGTGCTGGAGGTTCTGAATTACTACGAACCGGACCTCATTCATTTTTGCGAAAACATTCCCCTCCGGACGGATGTGAAATCTTCCCGGACACGCTGGCTGGAGGAACTCTATAAACTTCAAGAGGTTGTGAAGGAGAAGTTTCCAAAAACAGCAATTATCCGCTCGGCGCCCATTCCTTCCACCCGGCCTGGGACGCCGCCGGGGCTGAAATCAGAGCTCCGTGACGGGATTGCCGCCTTGGTCGAATTCTTTTCCCCCGTCAGCGATTTCTTCATGACCGATACGGTTCTCGGAGCGTCGGGTGGGGACGGGAGCGACGCCCTGCAGCCGGTATCGGGTTTCGTGGGCATCACCGGTGCGACCTGTGACTGGGAGCTGGCGGCGTGGCTGGTGCAGATAAGTCCTCTGCCCGTAATTCTGGCGGGGGGCCTGGGGCCGGAAAATGTAGCAGCGGCGATTACCCGGACGCTTCCGGCCGGAGTGGACAGTTGCACCCGGACCAATGCTTTAGATCCCCAGGGCCAGCCCATCCGTTTCCAAAAGGATTTTAAAAAAGTGCAACGCCTCGTGGAAGAAGTTCGCCGGACTGAGAAAACCAAAGCTCCCTGATTATCTGTCAGGGCAGGGTTCCGATTACAAATGGCCAGTGGAGATCGCAGGGGACGCCCATGTTCAGCCAGGCATTGCGGGCGTCCATTTCCTCGTTGATGCGTGTTTTAATCGTTTTAACGGTCCCGTCGTCACAACATACTTCCATCGAGGAGGGCAGCTCTTCAATCATATCAGCCGTGTCGGGCGCATCTGGCAGGCTGCCGCCTATTTCCTGGCGATAAAAGTCACGGGCTTCCTCTTCAATATCGGCGGCAATGACTAACTTGTTAATTCTGTATGCCTGCATGTATGTTCCGTTGTCCTCTGAAGGCCCCGTTGTGAATAATAATTCCGATTCTAAATCAAAGCGCTATCTTCGTTGGCATCGTCATCGGCTCCTCGACGTATAAACAATACGCCTGCGTCGCCTCCTCCTTACCGCCTTAATATCATCTTTGATTTAGAATCGGAATAAGAATTATACCCGCTACTTCAGCCTTTGGGCACAAAGGGCATGAAGGTGTATTCCTTTTCCTTGACCCGGAAGGAAGCCTTGTCCTCAGCGTTCTCCTTGATAATCCCTTCGATGATCCGTTTGCACCCGAAATCATAAAAGGTGATCTGGTGGGTGGGCGTCTCTTCGGGAGACAGATTCTTATAGGCCTGTTGCTGTTCTTCCGTGGCAAGCTGGCGGATCGTCAGCTTCTGGCAGCGTTCCCGGTCTTCCTGATCGCCGCTGCGGATCGACAGTACATAGTTCCCGTGAAATTTGATGGGCATCTTGATTTCCATAATCTCGCCTCCAGGCATTTAGGATCACAAAAGATGTAATGATGTTATTGACGAACGAGCGAGTCTATATCACATCCGGATCGTCATATCCATATAAAGCTGAAAGGAAATCTTCCCGTTATCCTCAGGCAACGTTATTTGCGGGGAAACGCTAAGCAGCATTCCAGATGGTGAACACGCCGAGGCAGAGCAGTAAAATCAGAATGACCTGGCGATATGTTTCTTCCCGGATCTTTCCGAAAAAGAAATGACCCGTATAAGTCCCCAGGGCAAGGGGAGCGAGGGAGTAGAGAAAAAGTTTGAGAACCTGAGAGGTTATCAGACCGGTGACGGCCTGGCCGATAATGACCATCAGGCCGGATATGAAAAAAAACCCCTGCAGGGTTGATTTTATCAGCTCTTTGCGCCAGGACTGGATGGATACATAAACGATTACCGGGGGTCCCGCCGCACTGAAGGCGCCGCCGAAACAGCCGCCCAGAAACCCGCTGAAATAGGCCCAGCGTATGTTCAGCTCTCGACCGGCCACCTTGAAGAGCAGGCCATACGAGGAATAACAGACCAGGATCAAGCCCATAAAAGTAAGAAGAAATCGGCTGTTGAGCGATTTTAGCAAAAAGATGCCAACGGGAACGCCGGGCAGTGCTCCGAGCAAAAGCGGCCAGATCCGTGGCCATTCCAGATCTTTCCAGAGGGGAATAAGGAGAAAGACGGTCAGTATGACGCCCATCAGCGCCACAAGGGGGATGGCCGTCTTGACGTCCAAAAAAAGGGCGAGCAGCGGCAGGGAGAGAAGAACGGAGCCAAAGCCTGAAAACCCCTGGATAAAACCGGCCAGCAGCATAATGACGATAAGATAGACCAGATTTTCCATTCTTCCCCCAAATCAGTGTCGTTAGATTATCCCTTCCCGACTGTTTTTGTCAAAGTGTTTAATTTGACGGTCTCGCAAAGAGATTCAAAACTCCCTCCCCTTCAAGGGGAGGGCCGGGGTGGGGATGGGTTTTATGCAGGGATTATAACTTTTTACCCCCATCCCCCTCCTAACCTCCCCCTTGAAGCGGGGAGGAATAGTCTTACTTTTTGCGAGTTCATCTAATTTGGGTGCTCAAAAAAGACTTGACAAAAAATCTGGCGATGCTTAAATTTCTGATAAATCAGAAATAACTTATTATTAAGCATAAAGGAGAAACGCATCATGACTTGCCAGACCGCTTCCTGTTGCCGGGTTGAATCACTCGTAAGCATTGACGAACGGGGCCAGATGGTCCTTCCCAAAGAACTACGGGACCGCGCCGGGATCAAGGCCGGGGACAAACTGGCCATAATAAGCTGGGAAAAAGACGGGGCGATCTGCTGCCTATCCCTGCTCAAAGCGGAACAGTTGGCAGAGGGGGTCCGGGATATTCTGGGCCCTGTCATGCAGGGGCTGGGAACAAAAGGGTAAAAAAAATAAAACAATACAAATGTTCAGGAGGCAATGTGTCAGAAAAAGAAGCTATTAGAAAATCGGTGCGGGAAGGCTATGCCCAGATCGCCCTCCAGGGATCTTCCTGTTGCGGTCCCGGAGTATCCTGCTGTGGCGGCAGTGATCTGGCGACAGAAATCGGCCGGAAGATGGGATATGGGGATGAAGAAATGGCGGCAGTCCCGGAAGGGGCCAATCTCGGCCTTGGCTGCGGCAATCCCCTGGCCCTGGCCGCGCTGCAGGAGGGAGAAACGGTGGTGGACCTTGGTTCCGGGGCGGGTTTCGATTGTTTCCTGGCCTCCCGCCTGGTCGGCTCCGGGGGGCGGGTAATCGGAGTAGACATGACGCCGGCAATGCTCGACAAGGCCCGGGAAAATGCCCGGAAGGGCGGCTTCAGCAATGTTGAATTCCGCCTGGGGGAAATCGAACACCTTCCCGTGGCCGACAATACGGCGGATCTGATCATCTCCAACTGCGTCGTCAACCTTTCCCCCGATAAGGAACAGGTATTTCGTGATGCATACCGGATACTTAAACCAGGAGGGCGTCTGATGATATCGGATATCGTCCTCCTCAAAAAGCTGCCCGAGATCATCCGCAGCTCCATAGAGGCTTATATCGGCTGTGTAGCCGGGGCGGTCTTGAAAGATCATTACCTTGGAGCCATGGCGACGGCGGGTTTTCAGGATATCAAGATCATGGAAGAGGCGACCTTTCCCCTGGATCTCATTATCAGCGACCCAACGCTGAAAGCCGTTGCGGATAACCTCCAACTGGACCCGGAAGCGGCAGAAACACTGGCCCAAACGGTCGTAAGCATGAAGGTGTCCGCCCGGAAAGCCTAATTATAACAGCAAGTATGGGAAGGAGAATAATGGCGATGATATTAACACCCATGTCATGCGGTATATGGCAACGGCACCCAAGAGGCCTACGAACCTGCCGGTTTGGCAGGAGAAGAGATCGGGATAACTGATCATGGGTTTTCGTCTGGCGATTATCGGCGGCGGGCCGGGAGGTCTGTATGGGGCGATCGCCGCCGCCCGGCAGGGTATTGAGGTTGTCCTCTTCGAGAAGGGAGCAATTGGCGATCATATCGTCTGCGGCGAATGCATCTTTGATTCCCTGGGGCTGCTGGAAAAACCCGCGGCCGGTCTGCTCTATAAAGTGGAGACAATCCTCTTTGAGGCCCAAGGCGTTCATCGGCTGGCCATCAGGGATTACCGCAACCTCTGGATGATGGATCGCCGCACCTGGCAGCGTGATCTGGTGGCAACGGCGGTGAATCTCGGTGTTGACATTCGGAGCAGCGAAAAAATCAGCGCACATAACCTTACGGAAATAAAAACAAATTACGATTGGGTCCTCGATGCGAGTGGTGCGCCGTCTGTGACCTCCCGGCTATATGGTTTTTCCCGGGAATATCAGCGGGAATGTCTGCTGGCCTATCAATACGTCCTGGAAGGTGATTTTTCTCACCTCCGGCAAACGATAAAGGTTGGATTTTTATCCCATATCAAGCCGGAATATCTCCCCGGCTATTACTGGATTTTCCCCCGGGACGAACAGACAGCAAACGTGGGGGTGGTTTATGCAGGCGGCGCCGACAGGCAATTCACTTTAGATATAAAGAGCTTACTTCATGAAGTTATGGAGAGGGAATCCCTGGGGGCGGCGACCGTCCTCGGGAAAGGGGGCGGGCTGATCCCCGCCGCTATCCTTCCCCGTCTGGTCCATGAAAATGTTATTCTCGTCGGGGATGCGGCGGGTCTTACCTCGCCCCTCCACGGTGGCGGGATTGATCTGGCCTGCATCAGCGGGACCTTGGCGGTGGAGTCAATAATGAAGGGGAAACAAGGAGTTGCCGCATATCGAAATGACCTGCTGGCCCTGATGAGAGACAAAATTGCCCTGGAAGCATTGATTATCAAGAAGATGCGGCGCCTCAGCTTTGGGGACTTCGATGACCTGCTCCAGGCGGCGGCGGTGAGAAAACCCTGGATCCGGACAAAAGCAGGTCTCCGCCATCCCGAGCTGCTTATCGCCGCGTGGCGCTGGTTAAGAAAAAAGCCGCACGGCTTGCGCAACAATTTTCATCCCCTTTTGTGACGAATGCCCGTCACGTAGTCCAACCACACCTAATAATGTCACCTCATCATGTTGAATTCATTGGTTAAGATATTCTCATGCTTCGTTGTGGCCCGACCTGGGCATGGGGGGTTAATTAAGATATCCCCTCCCCTTCAAGGGGAGGGCCAGGGTGGGGATGGGGTTAATCCTCGATTCTCATTTGTCAGGTTTCTTCGCGAAATTGATTTGTCCCTTTACAATCAGGATCTCGCCTTCCACGGCTAAAGAGAGCCCCTGGAACCGCCCGTAAACGGTATTGTCCTGGATCTTGATGGGAATTATCTTCGGGAGCGGGACCTTGACGGGTTTGGATAAGGGCGCGATAAAGAGCTTCAGTAAGGGAGAAATATCAAGCTGGATTCCCTGGAAGACAAGGAGGAGGTCTTCCTGCTCCGGGGATAGAGAGATGCTGATGTTGCCGTTCACCCGGCCGCGGACCTGCTGAATCAATCCGGAGCGGCTGGTCACGTCAAAGTCCATGGCAAGGATAAGAGCAGGAATTTTGGAGCCTTCCCGTTTATCAAACTGCAATTTCCCGGGATTTGACAGGGTTACCGCCACCGGTACTTTCACGGCGCCAAGTATAACAAGCTCCTGCTGAATGGTCAGGGGGAAGGCCGCCTCGATGAATGATTGGAGGGTATCCTTGCCGATCCGAATTTCCAGCGGCCCCGCCGCCGCCATGACCGGCATAAACAAGAATAAACCAATCAAAAACAAACAGATAAGCGAGCAAGAAAATTTAGAGGAGAAATTAGTTTTTACGGATTCGTCTAATGATGGACAGGAAGAACGTTTCATGAAGACCACTTTACACAATTTAAGTATTGAATCAAGAGGGCTTTAACCTCTGGAATATAAAAAATTGTGCAACGCACCGTTGCACAATATCATTAATGAAAAAAGACATGCCTGTCGCTGGCTGCTATAGCAACTAATCTAATAATAACAACATTTTATGCCGATGTGACTTGAGGAAATCCATACACCCAATCCCACTTCACTTCTGGCAGGAAGGGCAGTAATAGGTTCCCCGGCCGCTGAGCTTTTGGCGTTCGATTTGACCGTGACAGCGCGGGCAGGTTTCACCCTCATGGCCATAGACCTTCAGCCGGTGCTGGTATTCGCCCTTCTGACCGAAGAGATCCCGCCAGTCGGATATGCTCGTTCCGCGGCATACAACGGCGATTTTAAGGATATCACCGGTTAGCGTTATGATCTTCTGCCATTCTTCCGGGGTAACGTCGCAGGTCGGCCGCCAAGGATTAATTCCTGATTCAAAAAGAATTTCACAGGCATAGATGTTCCCCATTCCCGGCAAGACCTGCTGATCCAGGAGAAAGGCCTTGATGGGAAGACGCCGTCGCTGGGCCTGGAGGTAGATAGCGTCAAAATTGATTCCGCCCAGAAGATTAGGAAGGGGAGAGCTTCCTTTCTCAGCATCATGCCGGAGGTCCAGGGTGGCAAAACGGCGGGGATCGATGCATAAAATCCGGCCTTGCGCGAATTCAATGCTGAAGCGGGTGTGAAGGGGGCGTAATCCGAAGTCCCGTTCCCAGAAAAGCCGCCCGGACATGCGCAAGTGCAGGTGGACAACGGAACCGCCCAGATCGATTTCTATTCCCTTGCCCCGGCGTCGAACGTCTTTAATCTGTCTGCCGATCATCGCCGGAAAATAAGTAATCTTGGTGTCGTAGATAGTGACGGCTTTCACCTGATTTCCCAGGATGACCTGTTTGAGCTGACGACAAAGGGTTTCCACTTCCGGAAGTTCGGGCATGCGCTAACCTACCTACAGGATCCCGGAACGGATGATGAATACCAGGAGGGCCAGGCCGAGGATGCCGGCGAGGGAGAAACCGATGAGGCCGATGATGGACAAGCCGAAAAAAGACGGACCGATCTCGGCGGTAAGGATGAAGGAAGAGCCGATAACGATAGCGGCAATGATCAGGGCGAAGGCGAGGCGGTTGGAGGCGCGGTTAAGCTCAAAGATGACATGCTCCAGGCCTTTGTGTTCAAAGGCCATGCTCAGCTTGCCCTGACGGATCTGCCGCAGGGTAGCGAGAATATCCTCGGGAAGATCGCGGACATGGCCAAGCAGGGAGGTAGTGGAATCGAAGGCCTGCAGAAGGAGCTGCTTGGGCTGGAGTCGCTTCGTGATCAGGCGCTTGATGAAGGGGCGGACCTTGACGGTAATATCGAAGCTCGGGTCCAACAGCAGGCCGATGCTCTCCACCTGGGTCATCGCCTTGATCATAAAGAAGATATCCGGCGGCAGCCGGAGTTGATTGCGGGAAATGAGATCGATCAGGTCTTCGAGGATCTCTCCGACGCGGATATCCTTGAGGGGCTTGTAGAGATGGAGATCGGCGAAGGTGGCGATGTCCCGCTCCAGCAGCCGGCGGTTCGGCTCTTCATGATATTCAACGATTTTCAGTACGGCATCGGTGATCTTGGGGATGTCACGATAGACATACCCCATGATTACCTCGGTAAAATGTTCACGGTCCCGGGCGTCGATATGGCCCATCATCCCGAAATCAAGGGGGCAGATCACATTATCGGGGAGAACGAGCATATTGCCGGGGTGGGGATCGGCGTGAAAGAACCCGTGAATGAAGACCTGTTCCAGAATGAGGTCCGTACCCCGGGCGGCCAGCAGGGTCCGGTCATAACCCCGCTCTTCGAGCAGGGCGATATCGCTGATCTTGATACCCTCGATGTACTCCATCGTCAGCAGCCTCTCCGTCGAGGCATGATGGAAGACCTTGGGAACGTAGATGGCTGGATTATCGCGGAACTGCCGGGCAAAGCGTTCGGTATGGGAAGCCTCGAGGTTGAAGTTGATTTCCTTGCGGATTGTCCGGGCGAACTCTTCAACGATCCGGGTGGGTCGGTAGAGACGAAGCTCCTCGATGTAATGTTCCAGCATGCCGGCCAACTGAAAAAGGATGCCCAGATCCTCGCCAATGGTCTTCGGAATCCCCGGACGCTGAATCTTAACGGCGACATCCTCTCCCGTGATCAGGCTGGCCCGGTGTACCTGGGCAATCGAGGCTGCCGCGATCGGGGTCTCATCAAATGTCGCGAAAATATCCTCCAGGGGGGCCTTTAGTTCCGCTTCGATTATTATCCTGGCTTCGGCAAAGGGAAAAGGCTGGACATCATCCTGAAGTTTGGAGAGTTCCTCCACCATTTCGATGGGGATCAGGTCCGGGCGGGTGGAAAGGACCTGCCCCATCTTAACGAAGGTAGGACCCAGTTCCTCGCAGGCCATGCGCAGACGCTCGTAATTGCTGAGAGATTCGACTTCTTCCCGCTGTTTCCGGGAAACAAGGCGCACTCCCATCTCTATGTAGCGGCCCAGATTCAGACGATCAATGATTCCGTCAAAACCATACCTGAAAAGGACTGTCAGTATCTGACGGTAACGGTTGATATTCCGGTAAGTCCGGGCGATGCTGCCAAGCCTGCGAAGACGCATAGTTGAGGTTATGCCGTTTCTTTACTCTTCTTGGTCTGCTCCAGTTTGGCCAACCGCTCCTTAAGTTCATCGAGCTCGGACCGTGACGGAATATTCATCCGGTTCAGAACATTGTTAACCGTCGATTCCGTCTTTTCCTCCATTTCCTTACGGGCCTTCTTCGATTTTTCCATCCACTCCTTCAAGGCTTCTCTGGCCTCTTTCTCCGACATTTCACCGCGTTTCACAAGCTCGTCGGCAAAATCCCTCATCTTTTCCGTCGTCATGACGGCCAAACCGGCGCCGAACAGTACCGCCTTTCTCAACGCATCAAACATAACAAAATCCTCCTTTCTAAGAAATAAATAGTGTTAATTCTGACGCCTTTGCAAAAACTAATATTCTTCCGCCCCTGGCGGGAGTTGATTTTAGAAGTATTTGCGAGCGCGTTAATTATAAGCATCGGATTCAGGCGAAGAGAAAACTCAACATGCCGGTGAACGCGACACAGAATTTTTGAAACCGTAGCCCCATTAGCGGGAAAAGTCAATAAATATCAGGATAAAGTAGATGATATTTGCAGTTATGAACCACCTATGATAAGCACTTGGCCCGTTATGCAAGGAAACATTAGCCTTACATATCCATCGCGACCTTGAGAGGCAGGGCGATCGCTGAAAGTCATCAAGGAGAGTAGCAATGAACAAGAAGGATGTTATAAAAAAGGCAAAGGCCACAGGAAGAAACACCCTCACCGAGGCAGAATCAAAAAACATATTGAAAGGCTATGGCGTCCCCGTTGTGGAGGAAGCAGTGGTTTTCACCATGGAGGAGGCCATAACAGCGGCGGAAAGAGTTGGCTATCCGGTTGTTCTCAAGGGGTTGGGATCGCGTCTGACCCATAAGACGGAAAAGGGACTGGTTTGCCTGAATCTGCAAGACCATAAACAGGTGCGGGCAGCGGCCGGGCAAATTGTAAAGGGCGCCGGTCAGGATCTCGAGGGATTTCTCGTCCAGCCGATGATTGAAGGGAAAAGGGAGTATGTTGCTGGTTTGTTCTGTGATCCCCTGTTTGGTCCCGTTGTCATGTTCGGATTAGGGGGGATCTTTACCGAGGCCCTTGGTGATGCCGTGTTCCGGGTAGCCCCGGTAAGCGAGGGGCAGGCGGGGATGATGCTCGATGAATTGAGATCGCGAGCGCTGTTGGGACCGTTCCGCGGGGAGGAAGCGGCCCGGAGGGAGCAGCTTATCCAGACGATTATCGGTCTGTCCCGGTTAGGTTTGGAGCGGACCGAGATTGCCGAGGTGGATATCAATCCCCTCCTCATCAGACCCGATGGGTCGGTTTGCGCCGTGGACGCCCTGATTGTCCTGGGAGAACGCCCGGCGGCAGGGGCGGAAAGACCGCCCGTGATGACAGAGGATATTGCCCGAATATTTCATCCCCATTCCGTTGCCTTCATCGGGGCCTCTGGTCAGCTTGGCAAATGGGGACATCTGCTGATGACAGATCTGGTGACAGGGGGATACGAAGGGGAGATTTATCTGGTCAATGCCAAAGGCCAGGATATTGCCGGACGTAAGGTCTATCCATCCATCGCCGATATTCCGGGGAAGGTGGATCTAGGCGTCGTCACGCTGCCTGCGGCCCAGGTTCTTGAAATAATCCCCAAGTTCGAAGCTAAGGGAATCAAGTATATGCTCCTAATTTCCTCGGGATTCAGTGAAATGGGCGAAGAGGGACGGGAAATGGAAGGGGAGCTTGTCAAGGCAGCCGCCGCAGCGGGGATTGTGATTCTGGGACCGAACACCATGGGCATCATCAATCCTCATCGAAAATTCTACTGTACCGGAACCCCCGTCTGGCCCCGGGCCGGTTCGATTGGCCTGGTGGCCCAATCGGGCAATCTGGGGACCCAGCTCCTGGCCTTTGCCGAGCGGGAGGGAATAGGCATCCGCGCCTTCTCAGGATCGGGAAACGAGGCGATGATTACGATCGAGGATTATCTGTATGGGTTCGAAATCGATGACCTGACAAAAACGGTCGTTCTTTATATCGAAAGCATAAAAGACGGAAGACGCTTTTTCACCGCCGCCCGGCGGGTAGCAAGAAAGAAGCCGGTGATTGTTCTCAAGGGCGGCCGTACCGATGCCGGTAATCGCGCCGCTGCCAGCCACACGGGGGCCATGGCCTCGAATATTAAAATATTCAATGCCGCCTGCCGCCAGACAGGGGTGGTAGTTGCCGAGCAGCCCATGGATCTCCTGGATCTGTCAGCAGTGTTTTCTTCCCTGCCCCTTCCGAAGGGGAAGCGGGTGGCCATGTTGACCCTGGGCGGTGGCTGGGGAGTAGTGGCTACAGATCTCTGCGTCGAATCGGGTCTCGAAGTGCCCCATCTGACCGATGATGTCATTGCGGAGATTGACAAGATCCTGCCCCCTTACTGGAGTCGATCCAATCCCGTGGATTTGGTCGGACAGTTTGATCCCGCCCTGCCCCTGAAGGTTCTTGAGGCCCTCGTAAAGTGGGATCTCTGCGACGCCGTTATTCACCTCGGGGCCGTGGGCAGGGCATATTTTGTAAACAATATGATCAAGGCCGTTTCAACGGCGGACCCGAACTATCCCATGGAATTCCTGAGTTTGGGAATGGAAAGGGAAGCAGCGGGAGAGCGGGCGTTTTATGAAAAAAGCGCTGAGCTTATGGAAACATATGGGAAACCTATCCTGGGAGTGATTCTTCTCGAAGACGAAAATACCAGGACCGTCACGGATGTACCGGGGAGCCCTTATAAAGGAGTAGCCTTTCTAACCCCGGAACGGGCGGTCAAGGCCCTGGCGAAAATGGCAGACTATCAGGCCTGGTTGACGCGGGAAAGCATGGGCAGCACGGATGGGACATCATGAGCACTTTGTACCTGATTCGTCATGGCCAGGCAAGCTTTGGTACGGATAATTACGACCGGTTGTCCGATAGGGGATTCCTCCAGTCGGAACTTCTGGCAAAATATTTCTTAAGGCTCGACAAGAAATTTGACGCGGTTTATGCGGGAGAGATGAAGCGGCAGCTCGATACGGCGGAAAAGCTGCTTTCCTGTTATCGTGAAGCGGGGAGAGCGACGCCGGTCCTGCAAATCCTTTCGGAATTCAACGAGTATGATTCCAAAGGAATACTAAAGGCACTGGTCAGGGATATAGCCAAAGAAGATCCGGACCTGGAAGCGGATATGGTCCGTTTCTATAATGATAAAAAGGCCTTTCAACGTATATTCGAGAAGGTGATCCTGCGCTGGATTGACGGGAAAAAGGAAATCCCCGGAGTTACCTCCTGGCAGGATTTCCGGAAAAGGGTCGAGCGAGGAATGAGCAGGGTCATGGCAGATAACGAACGAGGGAAAAACGTCCTGGTATTCACATCCGGCGGCCCTATCTCGGCGGCCTTCCAGATGGCCACAGGGATCACCGATGAGGGAACCCTGCGGGTGGTTTGGCATATTGTCAACACTTCGGTTTCGACATTTGTTTATAGCGGGGAGAAGATCAGTCTGACGTCATTTAATAACCGGGCTCATCTGGACCTGGAAAACGATTTCTCACTGGTCACATACCGCTAAGGACCTGTAAAATATATTTTGTTAAGAGCCAATAGGGAAATAAGGAGCATATATGGATTTTGCTATCACCGAAAAGATGCAGGTTATCATCGGCATGATGAAGGAATTTGTCGAGAAGGAATTGATACCCCTGGAACCGGAGTTTTTAAGGAAGGAATTTCGGGATCTCCTGCCGGAACTGGAGGAGAAGCGCCGGATGGTCAAGCAGATGGAGCTATGGGCCCCGAACCATCCCCAGGAATATGGCGGCATGGGACTGGATCTCATTGAACATGGTCTCGTTTCGGAAGTACTGGGCAGAAGCCCGCTTGGTCATTATGTCTTCGGGTGCCAGGCCCCCGATGCGGGGAACATCGAGATCCTTCACAAATACGGAACGGAGGCCCAGAAGGCCCAATATCTGACGCCCCTTGTGGATGGAAAAATCCGGAGCTGTTTTTCTATGACGGAGGTGGATATGCCGGGCTCGAACCCGGTAATGATGGACGCGACGGCTGTAAAGGACGGAGATGATTATGTGATCAATGGCCAGAAGTGGTACAGCACGGCAGCAGACGGGTCTAAATTTGCCATTGTCATGGCCGTGACCAATCCAGCAGAGGCGCCGCACCTGCGGGCAAGCATGATCATCGTTCCGACCGATACCCGCGGCTTCAACCTGGTACGCAACATTTCCGTCATGGGTCACGCCGGCAGCGATTACTTCAGCCATGCAGAAATTCTCTATCAATCCTGCCGGGTTCCGCAGACAAACCTTCTGGGCCCGGAAGGATGGGGATTTGTCATCGCCCAGGAAAGGCTTGGCCCGGGACGGATTCACCATTGTATGCGCTGGATCGGCATTTGCCAGCGAGCCCTGGAACTTATGTGCAGGCGGGCCGCCCAGCGGGTGATCGCGATGGACGGAAAAACCCTTGCTACCAGGCAGATTATTCAGGCATGGGTAGCTGAATCGGCAGCGGAGATCCAGGCGGCCCGGCTGATGACCCTGCATGCGGCCTGGAAGATCGAGAAACTTGGCGCCAAAGAGGCGAGAGACGATATCTCCCTCATCAAGTTTTATGTGGCTGATGTACTCCAGAAAGTTATCGACCGGGCCCTCCAGGTGCACGGCGGCTTGGGTATGACGGATGACACGATTATTGCTTTTTTCTATCGCCATGAGCGGGCGGCGCGAATTTATGACGGGGCTGATGAAGTCCACAAAATGGCGGTGGCAAAGAGGATTATGAAACAGAATGCCGGGATGAAATAGAGGAATACTATGAGCATTATCGATGCTGCTAAACCTGTGCGGGAGGGGGAAGAACTCGATCTCCGCCGTATTAAAAATTATTTGAAAGACGCCATTCCCGGTTTGGACGGGGAGATTACTATTGACCAATTTCCAAGCGGACATTCAAATCTTACCTATTTAATTACCGCCGGGGAGCGTGAATTTGTCCTGAGAAGGCCGCCATTTGGCAGGAAGGTACGAACGGCTCATGACATGGGGCGTGAATATCGGGTGCTGAAAGCGTTGCGGCCATTTTTTCCATACTGTCCGGAGGCCTTCGCCTATACTGAGGACGAATCAGTTATGGGTTGTCCATTCTATTTGATGGAGCGGCTGAAGGGGATTATTCCCCGCAAGGAACTGCCCAAAGGCATGACCCTGTCCAAAGAGGAGGCCCGAATCCTTTGCGAACATCTCGTCGATGTATTTGTCGAGCTCCATCTTATCGATTACAAAGATACAGATTTAGAGGAACTGGGAAGACCGGAGGGATATGTAGGCAGACAAGTGGATGGCTGGTCGAAGCGGTATCGAGACGCCCGAACTCCCGATGCTCCGGATTATGAAGCGATTATGGCATGGCTACAAGAACGTAGACCGGGAATATCTCCAGCAGCCGCTGTGATTCACAATGATTACCGCTTTGACAATGTCGTCCTTGCCCAGGAAGATCCCTTACGAATAATTGGCGTCCTTGACTGGGAGATGGCCACTATCGGAGATCCCCTCATGGATCTCGGGGGGGCTCTGGCATACTGGATCAACAGGGATGATCCGGAGGAAATGCAGGCTATCCGACTGATTCCGACCCATTTGGATGGGATGATGAGCAGGGCGGAGGTGATCAAAGATTACTGTGCAAAGATGGGGCTGTCGAACGGGAATATTGATTTTTACTATACCTTCGGACTATTTCGCCTCGCTGTGATCGCCCAGCAGATATATTATCGTTTTTACCACGGACAGACGAAAGACAAGAGATTCGGGATGCTGATCTTTGCCGTTCATGTCCTGGAAAAGAAGGCGCTGCAGGTCATGAAAACGGGGGAAATATAAAGAAGAAAGAGGAGGAATGATGAAGAAAGACATATTTTCTCTGGAGGGCCGCACTGCGTTAGTTACAGGCGCCAGTCGTGGCATCGGGGAGGCAATCGCCAAAACCCTTGCCGAGCATGGGGCCAAAGTAATCTTGACGGCAAGGCGGGCAGAGGGACTGAAGCGGGTAGCTGAGGAGATTGCAACCGGTGGGGGGAGCGCCGCTGTTGTTGCCTGTCATCTGGGTGAAATGGAACAGATCGGTAAACTTTTTGAACAGGTACGGAGCGAATACAGCAAGCTGGATATCCTGGTAAATAACGCGGGGACAAACCCCTTTTTCGGCGATGTGCTCAGCGCCGATGAGAAGGCCTGGGATAAGACGGTAGATGTTAATCTGAAAGGATATTTCTTCATGAGCCAATATGCGGCGAAAATCATGAAAGAGCAGGGCGGTGGGGTCATAGTGAATGTTGCCTCGGTAAATGGCATCCGTCCCGCCCCCTTCCAGGGAATCTATTCCATAACCAAGGCAGGCATCATCTCCATGACCCAGTCATTTGCCAAGGAACTTGCCCCTTTCCGGATCCGTGTCAATGCCATCCTTCCCGGTCTGACGGATACGAAATTTTCTGCGCTTATGATCCAGAGCCCCGAGATCATGAAGATCATCCTCCCCATGATCCCCCTGAACCGGGCGGCACAACCGGAGGAGATGGCGGGACTGGTACTCTATCTCGTTTCCGATGCCGCATCATATACGACAGGGGCATGTATACCTGTGGACGGGGGCATGCTTGCGTAATAGCGCCGTGAGACCGGGTGCTGTTTCACGTGAAACAAATTGCTATTGGAGAGTAATGTCTGATACTTGCGGCTTGTCGAGTTTGTTCAGGGGGCACTCCTCGCACCGGGGTTTTTTCTTGCAGTAGTTTTTGCCCGTGATGACCAGCAGGGCGTGATATTGATTGTACAAGTCGGGGTCAGGGGGGAGATACTCCATAAAAAGAAGTTGTATCTCCCCATAAGCAAGCCCATCCCGGATAATTCCATGTCGTGTCAGGACTCGGCGGGTGTAGGCGTCCACTACAAAAACCGGTTTACCCCCAGCGTAGAGGAGAATGCTGTCGGCCGTCTCCTCGCCAATGCCCTTTACCTGCAGAAGCTGTTTGCGCAGAGCCGATGTCTCCTCTCCAAGCATGTCATCCAGGTTTCCATTATAAAATTCCTGAAGGAAGGTGAAGAAGGCTTTTAGCCTGCGGGCTTTGATATTATAATATCCTGAAGGCCTAATCAGCGTAGCGAGATCGGATTCCGGTATGGTCAGCATCCCCGCCGTAGAAAGCATGTATGCTTGCTTGAGGTTGGCGATGGCCTTTTCCACGTTTTGCCAGGCTGTATTCTGGGTCAGGATAGCCCCGACGATGATTTCCACGGGAGAATCTCCCGGCCACCAGTGGAGATTTCCAAAGTGATCATTAAGGGTGTGGTAGGCGGCAACGAGCCACTGGGCGGTCTGCCCTTCTTTTTTATTCCTACCGGCATAAAACTGCATTGTCATTGACTTAAACACTTTTCCCCCCTTTTTGCTAAAGAGGGGTCGGGGGGAGATTTTACAGAATATTAGAATATCCCCCTTTTTTAAAGGGGGATATAAACGAAATTCACGCTTAAGTTAATGGCAGTGGAACAAAATAAATAGTGAGCTCCTAAAGGCGATAAGGGGAAGCCTTCTATTTGCGCAGGGCTACAAAGAACGTCGCATGTCCCCTCCTGATTAGAAGCATGAGACTGCCCTTGTTTGCCTTCTTGTTGATCTCGCGCACATATTCCTTTACGGAAGCGATCTTGATCTTGTTGACCTGGAGGATAATATCCTGGGGTTGAATTCCCACCTCGTCGGCAGGGCTGCCGTTCTGTACACGAACGACAATAATCCCCGTTTTCTTCGGTATTCCTAAATAACTGGCGATTTCCGGCGTAATGTCCTCGACGGCAATACCAAATTGTTCGTAAGCGCTGCCCTTCGCGGCGGCTACTTCCGGTTGGTCTCTCCGCTCGCCAACAGTTACCTGGAAGGTCATTTCCCTGCCGTCACGAATCACCTTGATACTGACTTTGTCCCCTACATGAAAAGAGGCGATGGAGAGCAGCAATTCATGTGTATCCTTGATCCTCCGCCCATTTATTTCCGTAACTACGTCGCCCGCTCTTATTCCGGCCCGCTCTGCCGGATCTCCCTTGAAAACCTCAGAGATTATAGCGCCTCTGCGGTCCTTTAACTGAAGGGATCTGGCCATTTCTTCCGTTACATCCTGCACCGATACACCCATCCAACCTCGTGTTACCTTTCCCTTGGATTTCAGATCAGGGAGGATATTTTTTGCCATACTGATGGGAATGGCAAAGCCAATGCCCTGTCCCTGGGCGACAATAGCGGTGTTGATGCCGATCACTTTTCCTTCCATGTTGAAAAGCGGTCCGCCGCTGTTACCTGGGTTGATGGAGGCGTCGGTCTGGATAAAATTATCATACGGACCTGCTCCGATAACCCGGCCTTTGGCGCTGACAATTCCCGCCGTAACGGTCTGCTCAAGACCGAAAGGATTGCCGATTGCCAGTACCCAGTCACCGACACGGAGCTTATCGGAATCGCCGATTTCCGCAACGGGCAGACTCTCGCTCGGCTTGATCTTTATCAGGGCGATGTCTGTCTTGGCGTCTTTGCCGATTAACTTTGCTTCGTACTCTCTGCCGTCCGACAATTTGACGATGATCTTGTCTGCATGTTCCACAACATGATTATTGGTGAAGATGTAGCCGTCAGAACTGATTATGAAGCCTGAACCGAGACTTTGCTGCTTGAATTCCCGGCGCGGCGCGTCCCCGAAGAACCGCTCGAAGAATTCATCACCGAAATAACGATCAAAAGGCGCACCCCCTCCGAAAGGAGAACGCATACCTCCCTTTAGTACTTTTGTGGTGCCGATGTTGACAACAGACGGTTTGACCTTTTCGGCCAGGTCTGCAAAGGATCCCGGCGCTCTTGAACCATCGCCCGGAGAAACGGCTGAGGCCGTTTGCACATCCGTCCCGGTAGGCACAAGGAAAGAGGACCGTAATACTTCCACAACAGAGACAATGAAAAAACCGATCAAACAAGCCAGGAGAAACATGAAAAAGGTCTTACGGTTCTTTTTTGCCATGAATTGAATGTATCCTCCGAATATTTAATGATTCACGATAAAGAGATTGCGAAACTATTATTTGCCGATTCGTTATTACGGGCAGCGCCCTATCACAGATTCCGGGAAAATTCAATATCTATGAAGCATGAATTGCATCCCTCCTTATTCTCTCGCTACCGTGTTAGTCAGGGCGCCGATACCTTCAATAGTAACGGTTACACGATCGCCTTCCTTAAGGAAAAGAGGTGGTTGCCTTGTGAAGCCGACGCCTTCCGGCGTTCCGGTCAGAATGACTGTTCCCGGCAGCAATGTCAGGGAACGACTCAAGTCGCTGACAATGGTTGCGATATCATAAATCAAGGCGGCGGTACTGGCATTCTGGACAACCTGATCATTGAGCATCGTTTGGATCGCAAGACGGTTTGGGTCCAGAATATCATGCCTGGTAACGAGACAGGGGCCTAAAGGACAAAAAGTATCAAATCCTTTCCCTCTGGTCCACTGTCCTTTCTGTTTTTCAAATTGCCAGTCCCGGGCGCTTACATCATTGGCGCAGGTGTAGCCGAAAATATGATCCATTGCTTCCGAAGACTTGATGTTCTTTCCCGCCTTTCCGATAATAATAGCAAGTTCCCCTTCATAATCAACCTGATCCGGTCCCGCAGCGGGAAGCATAATGCGAGTATTGTGGCCGGTAACACTTGTGCTCGCCTTTATGAAAACTACGGGGTAGGGAGATATATCTGTTCCTATCTCATCGGCATGCTTGCGATAACTGAATCCAAGGGCAAAAATATTCGGCGGCGTCACGGGAGGCAAATATTCCAAGATCTTCAAATATTTGTCCGTCGGCTTGAGAGAGTCAAAAATGTCTCCTTCAAGAACCTGCATCGTTCCAGAGGTTTCGGAACTTTGCAAACCGTAATGGATCTGGCCATCTTCTGTAAGACATCTACATATCTTCATGGGTTTCGTAAGCGTCTAATTAACCACATCTTCACAGCATCACAAAATTATGTCAAGGATTTCTCCAAAAGATTTGAGGAGGAATTCGATGACACAATGGCAAGCGAGCAGGGCTGAAAAGAGGAGCTA